>Ga0209958_1000097_pt1 | contig 282869 bp, 276 predicted proteins | sample ThiBio_inoc_plan_FD_183942 | JGI IMG/M metagenome (GOLD analysis project Ga0209958, IMG submission 183942) | Wastewater bioreactor microbial communities from Cape Town, South Africa - Thiocy_inoc_plan (SPAdes) | ecosystem: Engineered > Bioremediation > Thiocyanate > Unclassified | place: South...
TGTGCCCAGGTTTCGTTGGAATAGACGAACACCTCGTCCTGCAGCACGTAGATGCCGGTGATGGATTGCTCGACGATGGCCTCGAACGAAAGGCCCGCATAGTGGCCAATGGGCTGCGGCGGTGGCGGGGGCATGGGCGGCGCGGCGCGTTGGAATGAAACCGGGCAACGGTAGGGCCTGGGCACGGGGGCGTCAACCGGAGTTTCCATCAGCCACGTAGGCGCCGCAGCTCAGCACCAGATCGCCGTGGCGCTCGAAGTAGGCCGACTTGGCCATGACCTGCTGCGTGAGCGGGTGCAGCCAGCGGTAGGTGACGTGGCCGCTGCCCTGGCGCAGCGCGGCGGCCACGATGTCGGCCACGAAGCGCTTGCCGTCCGAGTCCTGGAAGTTGCGCCCGTCCACGCCCACCAGCCGGGTGTTGGTGCCGTGGGCGACGCAGTGCACGTCGGTGGAGTACAGCACCAGGTATAGGTCGCGGTCGATCAGTTCGGTGTTGCCGGGCGTGTTTACCTGCGCGATCAGCGCCGCCGGGCCCTGGCTGCGCAGGATGGCCGCCGCGCGCTGCACCAGCGCGTGGGCGTCCTCGGCGCTGGCGTGCGCCTGGCTGCCCAGGTCGAACGAGGCCACCGCGCCCACGAGCTGCAGCGCCTGCTGGTGCAGCGCCTGCACGGGCTCGGCGGCGTTGCGGCTCAGCGCGGCGTTCTGCCGCGTCACGGTGTCGATGTCGGCCAGGGAGGCGCCGATGGCGCGGATGCCCTCGCCCTGCTGGCCGGCCACGGAGGCCATGGCCTCGATGATGCCCGCCACCTGCTGCACGCCGTCGAGCAGCGCCGAGATGGTGCGGCCCGTCTGCCCGGCCATGTCGGCCCCGGCCGTGACGCTGCGGGCCGCGCCTTCGATGAGGGCGCGCACCTCGCGCGAAGCCTGGGCCGAGCGCGTGGCGAGGTTGCGCACCTCGCCCGCCACCACGGCGAAGCCCCGGCCCGCCTCGCCGGCGCGCGCGGCCTCGACGGCGGCGTTGAGCGCGAGGATGTTGGTCTGGAAGGCGATGTTGTCGATCACGCCGATGATCTCGCCGATGCGGCGCGAGCTGCCGGTGATGCTGCCCATGGTCTCCACCAGCCGCTGTATCACCTGCTCGCCGTCGGCGGCGCGGGCCAGCACGTCCCGGGCCATGCGGCGGCCGCGCTCGGCATCCTCGGCTTGGGCCTGCAGGGCCAGCGTGAGCCGTTCCATGGCGCCGTTCACGCCGTCGATGGAGGTGGAGAGCGTGTCCATCATCGCGGCGAAGCGCGCATGGTCGCTGCCCACGTGGCCGGAGGACGTGGCGATGGCCAGCGTGCCCGCGTGCACGTCGCGCACGATGGCGGCTATGCGCTCCTGCAGCTGCCGCAGGTCGCGGACCAGCGGATCGGGAGATTTCAGCGTGTCAAAAGAGCCATCGCGGGGGGCTTCGAGTTCACCGGCGACGAGCCGCCGAACCAGCAGGCGCGCCCGCGCACGGCGGCGCGCACCCCGCGCCGCGCGTGCCGCCAGGGCCACGCTGCAACCCCCCGCGATGGCAAGACAGGCCATGGCGCCCTGCTGCGCCTGGTGCTGCGGCAGCCATGCCAGCGCGGCCGCTCCCCCCATCACGGAGAAAGCCGAGAGGGCATGCAGCGCGGCACCGGCGCGATCGGCCCAGTAAGCGAAAGCCGTTGCGAAAGTCGTCATGGGGCATTCCGATCCAGGCAGGGAGCCACGTCTTGGCACGCTCAGAAAGTGTGCTGCAGGCCTGCTTCGTAGCCGCTCTTGTGGGCGGCCGCCTTGTTGTCGTGCGCGAAATTGGCGTAGAGGCTGGTGCGCTTGGACAGCGCGTGGTAGTAGCCCAGCGCGAGCTTTTGCGAGCCCACCACGTCGGCGCGCTTGTAGCGGCTGAAGCTGGCCCGGACCTGGCCCGCGCCCACGGGGATGACCGACGACACGGCCCAGGTGCGCACGCTGGCCTCGGTGTAGTCCTTGCCGGCGCCGGCCATGGCGTTGAGCGTGAGCGGGCCGAAGTCGTAGCCGCCGAAGAGGCTGGTCAGGCGCGAGCGCCCGTCGGAAGGCTTTTCATAGCCCAGGCGCACCTGCCACGGGCCCGGCGCGTAGCCCAGCGAGAACGAGTAGGGCGACTTGTTCGCCACGCCCGACCAGCCGGGGTTGGACTCCTTTTGCGCCACCTGGGCGGAGAAGGAGAAGGCGCCGGCGCCGTAGGCGTAAGTGACCGCGTCGTTGTACCAGAGGTTGCCGATCTGGCCCGTGCCGGCGGTGAAGTCGGCGCCGATGTTGTCCCACAGCCAGGGATCGACGAGAAGCTGCGGCAGCAGCGCCGCCGATGTCTGGCGCCCCAGCGTGAGCGAGCCCCAGGCACCGCGCAGGCCCACGTACGACTCCTGCGACCAGAAGGTGCCCACGGGCGAATTCACCACGTCGCCCCCGACGTTGGTGGTGCCGTTGTCGCCGTTGATGCGGGTGGTGAGCTTGAAGAACGCCTGCGCGCCGCCGCCCAGGTCCTCGGTGCCCGCGAGGGCGATGTGGCTGAAGGCGCCGTTGCCCATGCGCAGGGTGTCGCTGCCGATGTTGCGGCCTACGCTCAGATCCATGCGGCCGGATAGCGTGACGCTGGACTGCGCGAAGGCGGTGGTGCCGGCCAGCAGCAGGGCGGCGGGCAAGGCAATGCGGAAATTCATGGCGTGTGTCTCCTTGATTCCCCTCCAGGGGGAAGTGGTTGCGGTGGGTGAACGGGAAGGGAAAGGCGGTTCAGGCGGGCTGCGCGAACTTGCGGCGCAGGGCCTTCTTGTCGTATTTGCCGACGCTGGTCTTGTCGATGGCATCGACGAAATGGAAGTGGTTGGGCACGGCGTATTTGGGAATGAGGCCCCGGGCGGCCTGCGCCAGCACCACGTCGCGCAGCGCCTGCGCGGTGGCGGACGTGTCGCCGGCGCGGCGCACCACCACGGCCACGGGGCGCTCGCCCCAGCGCTCGCAGGGCGCGGCCACCACGGCGGCCTCGGCCACGCCGGGGTGGGCTGCCAGGATCTGCTCCAGGTCGAGCGAAGAGACCCATTCGCCCCCGGTCTTGATCACGTCCTTGAGGCGATCGACCAGTTGCAGGCGGCCGCTGGCGTCGATGCGGCCGATGTCCTGCGTGTGCAGGTAGCCGCCGCGCCACAGCGCCTCGGACGCCTCGGCGTTGCCCCGGTAACCCTGCGTGAGCCAGGGTGCGCGCGCCACCACTTCGCCCACGGCGGCGCCGTCGCGCGGCACGTCGCGCAGGGCGTCGTCCACCACGCGCAGGTTCACCAGCGGCAGGGCCCAGCCCGCGGCCATGCGGAAGTCTTCCCCGCCGCCATCCAGGTGTGCAGGCTGCTGCGCCAGCGTGAGCAGCGGGCAGGTTTCCGACATGCCGTAGCCCGTGAAGATGTCGATGCCCTGCGCCAGCGCCTCGCGGCACAGGTGCGGCGGCATCGCGGCGCCGCCGGAGACGATCTTCCAGCCGTCGAAGCGGCGCCCCTGCGCGGCCGCCAGCACCATCTGCAGCACCGTGGGCACGCCGTGCGAGAAGGTCACGCCCTCGCGCGCCACCAGCTCCACCACCTGCTCGGGCTGGAAGCGCCCCGGATACACCTGCTTCACGCCCATCAGCGTCGCCACGTAGGGCAGGCCCCAGGCGTGCACGTGGAACATGGGCGTGAGCGGCATGTACACGTCGCCCCGGTGAAAGCGCTGGTGCTGCGGGCTGCTGCCCAGGGCCGAGGCCGCCGCCAGCGTGTGCAGCACGAGCTGGCGGTGGCTGAAGTACACGGCCTTGGGCAGGCCCGTGGTGCCGGTGGTGTAGAAGGTGGTGGCCAGCGTGTTCTCGTCGAAGTCGCGGAACGCGAACGCATCGCTTTGCCGGGCCATCAGCGCCTCGTACTCGCCCGCCGCCTTCGGCGGCAGGGGCGCCGACTGCCCGTCCTGCAGCACCACGATGTGCCGGAGCTGCGGCAGGCGCCGCTGGATGGCTGCGAGCACCGGCAGGAAGTCGGCGTGCACCAGCAGCGTGGTGGCGCCGCTGTGGTCCAGCGTGTAGGCGATCTGGTCATTCGACAGGCGCACGTTCACCGTCATCAGCGCAGCGCCCATCATGGGCACGGCGAAGTAGCTCTCCAGGTAGCGGTGGCTGTCCCAGTCCATCATGGCCACCACGCCGCCCGGCTCCACGCCCAGCGACTGCAGCAGGTGGGCCAGCCGCGCGACGCGCTGCGCGAAGCCCCGGTAGGTGGTGCGCATGCCGTCGCGATAGACAATTTCCTGCTCGGGCGCGTTGGCCAGCGGCGTGTGCAGCAACTGCTTGATGAGCAGCGGGTAGCCGTAGGCCGACGGCGTGCGCCCGATCACGTGGTCTTGCATCTTGTCTCCGTTTTTTTGTAAGAGCCCGGAGCGTAAGAAGCCGGCGGCGTCTTGCCTGCCGGAAATTTCTGTGCGCAATGCCAGAAAAATCCGGACTGCATGGACTCTTGTGGTCCCGGCGCGGGCGTGATTGAGCGCAGATCGTCGATCTGATTCGTGCAGAAAATTCCGTCCGCGCCGAGGGAAATTTCCGGCTGACGGCGCGCGCCGGCGCGCCCTACCATGCATCCGCGAGTCAACCAGAACACACCGAAGGAGACACATGACCTCGACCGACGCCAGCGAAACGCGCTTCACCCTCCCCGCCGCCGACGGCCACGCCATCGAGTGCTATGCCTGGCCCCTGCCTGCCGCTTTCGCCGCGCCGCGCGGCGTGGTGCAGCTGGTGCACGGCATGTCCGAGCACATCCGCCGCTACCGCCACGTGGCGCTGGCCCTGGCGGAACAGGGCTATGCCGTCTATGGCAGCGAGCACCGCGGCCACGGCCAGTCGGCGTTCGACGCGGGCACGGCGGGCGACTTTGGCCCGCGCGGCTTCGCGGCGCTGGTGGACGACATGGCGGCGGTGACCCGCGCCCTGCGCGCGCGCCACCCCGGCCTGCCGGTGGCGATGGTGGCGCACAGCATGGGCTCGATGGCGGCGCAGGTCTATCTGATCGAGCACTCGGCTTTGCTGGACGCGCTGGCGCTGTCGGGCACCGCCGCGCTGGAGATGCTGGACGTGCGCACCTCGGGCTGGACGCCCGAGACGGCCAACGCCAGCACCGGGCCGCATCCCGCCACGCCCGCCGACTGGCTCAGCCGCGACCCGGCCGTGCCCGCCGCCTTCATCGCCGACCCGCTGTGTGGCACGCCGCTCATGCTGCCGTCGCTGTTCTCCATCTTCGACGAGGGCAACCGCACGGCCGATACGGCGCTGTACGCAAACGTGCGCAAGGACTTGCCGCTGTACTTCTGCACCGGCGACCACGACCCGGTGAACGCCAACCTGGCGTGGTTCGACCCGCTGGTGCAGCGCCTGCGCGCGGCGGGCTTTGCCGACGTGTCCACGCACGTCTATGGCGGCGCGCGGCACGAGGTCTTCAACGAGACCAACCGCGACGAGGTGATCGCCCACCTCGCGGCGTGGCTGCGGCGCGTGGCGTAGCCGGCGCCCCTTTTTTCTTCCCTTTTCCGCCTTGCCTGCGGCCTCCCGGGGCCGCATGGGCGCCCCTGCGCGCGCGGTTTCCTGACCAGAGAGCTTTCACCCATGACGGATGTTTTCAAGGACGGCCTGCTGCGCGGCCAGCACGCGCTCATCACGGGCGGCGGCAGCGGCATCAACCGGCGCATCGCCGAGCGCTTCGCGGCGCAGGGCGCGGCAGTGTCGATCTTCGGGCGCAGCCTGGAGCGCGCCGACGGCGCGGCGCGGGCCATCCGCGAGGCGGGCGGGCAGGCGCGGGGCTTTTCGGCGGATGTGCGCGACTTCGATGCGCTGGCCGCCGCGTTCGGCCAGGCGCACGCGGCCTTCGGGCCGGCGGACATCTGCATCGCCGGGGCCGCGGGCAACTTCGTGGCCGAGGCCGAGAACATCTCCGCCAACGGTTTCCGCACGGTGGTGGACATCGACCTCGTTGGCACCTGGAACACCTTCCGCGCCGCGCTGGCGCTGCTGCGCGAGGGGCGCTCCAACCTGCTGGCGGTCTCCGCCGTGCAGTCGGTGATGCCTATGGCCGCGCAGGCCCATGTGTGCGCGGCCAAGGCGGGCATCGACATGCTGGTGCGCACGCTGTCCATCGAATGGGCGGCGCGCGGCGTGCGCTGCAACGCCATCGCACCGGGCCCGGTGGCCGACACCGAGGGCATGCGCCGCCTCGCGCCCGAGGGCGACGCGAGCTGGGCGCGCGTGCTGGCGGGCATCCCGATGGCGCGCGCGGCCGATGCCGACGAGATCGCCGACCTGGCGCTGTTCCTGTGCAGCGGCGCGGCGCGCTACATCCACGGCACCGTGATCGCCATCGATGGCGGGCAGACCAACCTGGGATCGTTGCCGTTCGGGCAGGCGCTGCTGGAATCGCTGCGCCATGGCTGACGGCTACGTGCTGCAAACCACCGGCCTCACGCGCCACTTCAAGGGCTTCGTGGCCGTGAACGGCGTGGACTTGAACGTGCGCCGGGGCCACATCCACGCGCTCATCGGGCCGAACGGCGCGGGCAAGACCACGCTGTTCAACCTGCTCACCAAGTTCATAGCCCCCAGCAGCGGGCGCATCGTGTTCGACGGCGTGGACATCACCGATGAGCCGCCTGCGCGCACGGCGCGGCGGGGCATGGTGCGCTCGTTCCAGATTTCATCGACCTTCGGCAGCCTGTCGGTGCTGGACAACGTGCGCGTGGCGCTGCAAAGGCCGCTGGGCTGGTCGCTGCGCTTCTGGAAGCCGGGGGCAGAGCTGGACGTGCTCAACGACCGGGCGATGGCGCTGCTACGCAGCGTGGACTTGCAGGGCTTCGCGCACGAAGCCGCCGCGCAACTGCCCTATGGCCGCAAGCGCGCGCTGGAGCTGGCGACCACGCTGGCGCTGGAGCCCGCCTTGCTGCTGCTCGACGAGCCCACGCAGGGCATGGGCCATGAGGACGTGGCGCGCGTGTCCGCCCTGATCCGCCGCGCTGCCGAGGGCCGCACGGTGCTGATGGTGGAGCACAACCTGTCGGTGGTGGAGACGCTGTGCGACACCATCACCGTGCTGCAACGCGGCGCGGTGCTGGCCGAGGGGCCGTATGCCCAGGTGTCGCAAGACCCGCGCGTGCTCGAAGCCTACGTGGGGGTGGCGGCATGACGGCGGCGCTCACGATCCACGGCCTGAACGCCTGGTACGGCGAATCGCACGTGCTGCACGGCATCGACCTGGAGGTGCGCCAGGGCGAGGTCGTCACGCTGCTGGGCCGCAACGGCGCGGGCCGCTCGACCACGATGCGCGCCATCCTGGGCCTGGTGGGGCGGCGCGCAGGGCGTATCGAGGTCTTCGGCCACAACGTGATGGCGCTGCCGCCGCACCGCATCGCCCGCCTGGGCGTGGGCTGGTGCCCGGAGGACCGGGGCATCTTCTCGGCGCTGACGGCCGAGGAGAACCTGCTGCTCGCGCCCGTGGTGGCCGAGGGCGGCATGCCGCTCGACGAGATCTACGCGCTGTTCCCGAATCTGGCCGAGCGCCGCCACAGCCCCGGCACCAAGCTGTCGGGCGGCGAGCAGCAGATGCTGGCGCTGGCGCGCATCCTGCGCACGGGCGCCCGCCTGCTGCTGCTCGACGAGATCACCGAGGGCCTTGCGCCCGTCATCGTGCAGGCGCTGGGCCACGCCATCGCCCACCTGCGCGAGCGCGGCTACACGATGGTGCTGGCCGAGCAGAACTTCCGCTTCGCCGCGCCGCTGGCCGACCGCCACTGCGTGCTGGAGCACGGGCAGGTGGTGGCGACCATCACCCGCGCCGAACTGCCGTCGAAAACCGAGATGCTGCACGGCCTGCTGGGCGTGTAGTTTCAAAAACGATAGCTGCTTGCTCCTGTCGTTCCTTGTTTTCAATATCAAAACCATCTGAAAACAAGGGGTGACAAGCGCAAGCAGCTCACTTTTTTACAGCAACCACTGAAGGAGACAGCAACATGAAACACACCACCCTGGCAGCCGCCTGCCTGCTCGCCACCGCCTCGCTCGCGCAGGCGCAGATCTCGGACGGCGTGGTCAAGCTCGGCGTGCTCACCGACATGTCGGGCGCGTATTCCGACCCGGCGGGCCAGGGCACCGTGGTTGCCACGCGCATGGCGGTCGAGGACTTCATCGCGGCGGAAAAGCCCGCGTTCAAGGTCGAGATGGTGTCCGCCGACCACCAGAACAAGCCCGACATCGCCAGCGCCAAGGCCCGCGAGTGGATCGAGCGCGAGAACGTGGATGCGCTGACCGAGCTGGTCACCACCTCCGTCGCGCTCAACGTGATGAAGCTCGCCAAGGAGAAGAACCGCATCGCGCTGATCTCCGGCGCGGCCTCCACCCGCGTGACCAACGAGGACTGCAACGACGTGACCGTGCACTGGACCTACGACACGTATGCGCTGGCGAACGGCACGGCCAGCGCGGTGGTCAAGGCGGGCGGCAAGAAGTGGTTCTTCCTGACGGCGGACTACGCCTTCGGCCACTCGCTGGAGCAGGATGCGTCCAACGTGGTCAAGGCCAGCGGCGGCACGGTGGTGGGCGCGGCGCGGCACCCGTTCCCCGGCTCGGACTTCTCGTCCTTCCTGCTGCGCGCCCAGGCTTCGGGCGCGGACGTGATCGGCCTGGCCAACGCGGGCGCGGACTCGATCAACTCCGTCAAGCAGGCGGCCGAGTTCGGCATCCAGAAGAAGCAGTCGCTCGCGGGCCTGCTGCTGAACCTGACCGACGTGCACGCGCTGGGCCTGCGCAACGCGCAGGGCATGTACCTGACCGAGGGCTTCTACTGGGACATGAACGACAAGACCCGCGACTGGTCGCGCCGCTTCTTCGCGCAGCACAAGCGCATGCCCACCATGATCCAGGCGGGCCAGTATTCCGCCGTGATGCACTACCTGCGCGCCGTCAAGGCCACGGGCACGGACGACACGGCCAAGGTGATGGCGCAGATGAAGAAGACGCCCGTCAACGACTTCTTCGCCACCAACGGCAAGATCCGCGAGGACGGCCGCATGGTGCACGACATGTACCTGATGAAGGTGAAGGCCCCCGACCAGTCCAAGACACCCTGGGACTACTACGAGGTGGTGCAGACCATTCCCGCCGCGCAGGCGTTCCAGCCGCTGTCGGCCTCGCGCTGCCCGCTCGTTGCCAGGAAGTAGGCCATGGAACTGTTCGGCATGCCCTCGCAGGTGCTCTTCGGGCAGTTGCTGCTGGGCCTCATCAACGGCAGCTTCTACGCGGTGCTGAGCCTGGGGCTGGCGGTCATCTTCGGGCTGCTGCACGTCATCAACTTCGCGCACGGCGCGCTCTACATGCTGGGGGCGTTCGCGGCATGGATGGCGCTGGAATACCTGGGCATCGGCTACTGGTGGAGCCTGGCGCTCGCGCCGCTGGCCGTGGGCCTGGGCGCGGCGGTGTTCGAGCGCGCCATGCTGCGGCGGCTGTACCAAAGCGATGCGCTGTACGGCCTGCTGCTCACCTACGGCCTCGCGCTGGTGCTGGAGGGCACGTTCCGCAACCTCTACGGCGTGTCGGGCCTGCCCTATGACGTGCCCGAGGCGCTGCAAGGCGGTGTCGATGTGGGCTTCATGTTCCTGCCGCTGTACCGCGCCTGGGTGGTGGTGGCCGCCGCCGCCGTGTGCATCGCCACCTGGCTGCTGGTGGAAAAGACCCGCCTGGGTGCCACGCTGCGCGCCGCCACCGAGCGCGCCGAGGTGGTGCAGGCGCTGGGCGTGAACGTGCCCCTGCTCGTCACCGCCACCTACGCGGCGGGCGCGGCGCTGGCCGCGTTCGCGGGCGTGCTGGCCGCGCCGCTCACGCAGGTGAACCCGCTCATGGGCTCGCACCTGATCGTGGTGGTGTTCGCGGTGGTGGTCATCGGGGGCATGGGGTCGATCGGCGGCTCCATCGTCACGGGGCTGGCGCTGGGCGTGGTGGAGGGGCTGACCAAGGCGTTCTGGCCCGAGGCGTCCGCCGTGGTGGTGTTCGTCGTCATGGCCGTGGTGCTGGTCTTCCGGCCTGCGGGCCTGTTCGGAAAGGTGCATTGATGGCTTCCTCCTCCTTCGCAAGCGGCGCGCGCAGCCGCTGGCTGTTCGCGGCGCTGATCGCGGTGGGCATCGTCGCGCCCTTCATCGGCTACCCCACCTTCCTCATGAAGGTGCTGTGCTTCGCGCTGTTCGCCAGCGCGTTCAACCTGCTGCTGGGCTATGGCGGGCTGCTGTCGTTCGGGCATGCGGCCTTTTTCGGCAGCGCGGCCTACGTGTGCGGCTGGCTGGTGCGCGACGTGGGCCTGACGCCCGAGCTGGCCGTGCTCGCGGCGGGCGCGGCGGCGGGCCTCTTGGGGCTGGTGATCGGCGCGCTGGCCATCCGCCGCTCGGGCATCTACTTCGCCATGGTCACGCTGGCCTTGGCGCAGGTGGTGTATTTCGCGGCGCTGAACCTGCCCGTCACCGGGCGCGAGGATGGCTTGCAGGGCATCCCGCGCGGGCACCTGCTGGGCGTGGTGGACCTGGAGGGCAGCCTCGCCATGTACTACTTCGTGCTGGGCGTGTTCCTGGCGGGCTTCTGGGCCATCCACCGCGCCATCCACTCGCCCTTCGGCCAGGTGCTGGCCGCCATCCGCGACAACGAGCCGCGCGCCGTGTCGCTGGGCTACGACGTGGGGCGCACCAAGCTGCTGGTGTTCACGCTGTCTGCCGCCCTGTCGGGCGTGGCGGGCGCGGTGAAGGCGCTGGTGTTCCAGCTCGCCTCGCTGACCGACGTGCACTGGCACCTGTCGGGCGAGGTGGTGCTGATGACGCTGCTGGGCGGCATGGGCACGGTGCTGGGGCCGCTGGTGGGCGCGTTCGCCGTGGTGGGGCTGGAGAGCGAACTGGCGGGCACCGTGGGGCCGTGGGTGACGGTGGTGATCGGCGGCGTGTTCATCGCCTGCGTGCTGCTGTTCCAGCGCGGCATCGTGGGCGAGGCGCGGGCGTGGTGGCTGCGGCGGCGTGCCGCTTAAATCGACGACTGCATTCAATCCGCTGTTCGCACCGCTTTCGACAATTTGCACGCACTTTTATTTCTACAAAGGAGACAACCATGCGTGCAACAACCATTGGCGGATTGGCTTTCACCGCTGCCGCGCTCGCGGCCTGCGGCGGCGGCAGCGATGCCCCCCGTGCACCCGTCAACATCGAGGGCAGCAGCGCCAAGGCCACCGCGCCCGCTGGTGCGCTGACAGGCATCGCCAGCGCCGACACCGTGGGCTTCCACGGCATCCCCTACGCCCAGGCCCCCGTGGGCGACCTGCGCTGGAAGGCCCCGGCCCCCGCCCGCGCCTGGAGCGGCAGCCGGGACGCGACGAAGCCCGCCGCCCACTGCCCGCAGGAGAACAACCCCCAGGATGCGAACGCCAGCGAGGACTGCCTGTACCTCAACGTGACCGCCCCCCGCTCCGTGGCCGGCACGGCTGCGAAGAAGCCCGTAATGGTCTGGATCCACGGCGGTGCCAACGCCTTCGGCGCGAGCGACGAGTACGACCCCACGCCCCTGGTCACCCGCGGCGACGTGGTGGTGGTCACCCTCAACTACCGCCTGGGCGCTTTAGGCTTCCTCACCCACCCCGCGCTGCGCGCGGCGGGCGGCGGCGCCAACTACGGCGTGCAGGACCAGCAGCTCGCCCTGCGCTGGGTGCGTGACAACATCGCGGCCTTTGGCGGCGACCCTGGCAACGTGACGATCTTCGGCGAATCGGCGGGCGGCCTGAACGTGACCACGCACCTCGTCTCGCCAGGCTCCCAGGGCCTGTTCCACAAGGCCATCTTCCAGAGCGGCGGCTACCTGCTGGAGACGCCCACCGTGGCCGAGGCCGATGCCCGCGCCGCGAAGTTCGCCGCCCAGCTCGGCTGCACCGACGACGTGGCCGCCTGCCTGCGCGGCCAGAGCGTGGCCGCCATCCTGGCCACGCAGGGCACGGTGAACACCGACACCGCCGCCTACCGCCAGATGGTGCTGGACGGCACCGTGCTGCCCGAATCGCAGGGGGCCGCGCTGGCGGCGGGCCGCATCCACAAGGTGCCCGTGCTGCTGGGTTCCAACGCCAACGAGGGCAACCTGTTCTTCGGCCCCGACACCACCGAGGCGGGCTACGAGTTCACCGTGCAGTGGTGGAGCGCCCTGCACGGCCGCGACGCCGCGCAGACCTTCGCGGCCTACCCTTTGGGCAACTATCCGAACCCCGGCGCGGCGGCCAGCGCGGTGGAGGGCGACAGCGACTTTGCCTGCCCCGCGCGGCGCAGCGCCCTGTGGCTGTCCGCCCAGGTGCCCACCTACGCCTACGAGTTCGACGACCCGGCCAGCCAGTTGAACAGCGGTCACTTCGCCGACGTGCACTACCTGTTCGACTACCGCCAGCAGCCCGGCTTCGGCATTCGCGGCCCGGCGGACAGCCAGGCGCTGGCGGCCAGCATGCAGCGCTACTGGACGAACTTCGCCCGCACGGGCGACCCCAACGGCGCCGGCCTGCCCGCATGGCCGCGCTACGGCGCGGCGGCGCAGGAGCTGCTGCGCCTGTCGCCGCCCGCGCCGCAGGCGGGGGCGCTGGATTTTTCCCATAGACACCAGTGCGGCCACTGGGGATAGCATGCGGCCCCACCGGAAGCCCCACGATGCACGCCAGCACTTCCCGCCCGCAACCGCAACCCGCCTACGGCGCGCTGTCCGGCGTCATGCCGGACCACGTCTATGAGTTCTCGGGCCGGGGCTTTCTGTTCACCAGCCCGTGGGTGCACACCACCACGCGGCGGCACGCGGCCACGCTGCTGCTGTCGGCCAGCGGTGAGCCGCTGGTGGTGCGCAGCGGCCGCACGCAGGTGGAGGCCCCTGCCGTGCTGGTGCCGCCCTGGGTGGCGCGCAGCCTGCAAGCGCACGACCGGGGGCTGGTCAGCATCAACTACACGCCGCACCACTGGGCCTTCCGCCCGCTGCGGCACCTGGGCGGCGACGGCCTGCACGTGCTCGACGCGGCGGCCTTCCGCGCACTGCACGGCCTGATGGCACGCGCCTACGCGGGCGAGATGAGCCGCGCCGAGGCCGAGCGCCTGGGCGATGACTGCGCCAGCCTCGCGCTCGCGCAACTGGCTCGCGAGCACGCCGGGGCCGCGCGCACCGTGCGCCGCCCGGCGAGCGCGCTGCTCGACATCGTGGACACCGACGACAACCCCACGCTGGCCGAGGTGGCGGGCCGCATGCACCTGTCCTACGACCGGGCCTCGCACGCCATCACGTCCACGCTGGGCCTGTCACTGCAAAGCTACCAGTGCTGGCGCAAGATGGCGCGGGTGTGGAGCCCGCTGCTGTCCGACGACAGCCTGACCGAGGCGGCGCAGACGGGGGGCTTTTCCGACTCGGCGCACCTGGCGCGCACCTGGAAGCAGAAGCTGGGCACGCCGCCGTCCTACATCCGGGGGCAGGGCAAGGTGCGCGTCATTACCGCCTGAATTCAAAAACAATAGCTGCCAGCGCTTGATGGGTAAGCGCTAGAGGCTATTTTTGCCATGAATTCCAAGCGCCCAGCCGGGCGCGGCGAATACAGAAAATTCCCTGCGCACCGGAAGAATTTTCCGGCTGACCGGGCACAGGGCCGCGCCCTACGATGCCTGCGTCCCTGGGGTGAAAACGGCGACTGCGTTCAAGCCCCGCGCGGACCCGGTGCCAACAATCGCATGGGTTGCACCCGGCAACACGAACCATCCGTGCCCGCATGAACGGGCCGACCAGGAGACGCTTTTCATGAAAACCAAAACCCTCGCCACCCTGTGCGCCTGCCTGCTCGCGGGCGCCCTGCACACCGCCCACGCCGCCGACGTGGAACTGCTGCCCCAGGGCCTGCTGGCCCCCACCACCACCGAAAAGACGGCGCCCAACCAATACCGCAAGCCCGCGCCGTGGCGCATCGGCGTGTCCTTCGGCGGTGTGGGCAACACCTGGATCGTGCAGATGATCCAGGAGATGAAGCACGAAGCCGCGCAGAACAAGGAGATCGGCGAATTCATCTTCACCGAGGCCAACTGGCAGCCCGCCAAGCAGCTCGCCGACGTGGAGGACCTCATCACCAAGAAGGTGGACGTGCTGATCCTCGGCGCCATCTCCGCGGCCACCGGCAAGGGGCTGATGGAAAAGGCCCAGGCCAAGGGCATCCCCGTGGTGGCCTTCGGCGCGTATGGCAAGGCCATGCCGACCACCGTGGAGATCATGGGCGGCGGCGAGGTGTACGGCCGCCAGGGCGGCGAGTACCTGCGCAACACGCTCAAGGGCAAGGGCAACGTCTGGGCCTTCCGGGGCGTGGCGGGTGTCGATGAAGAGCAGGCGCGCTACGACGGCTTCAAGAAGTCGCTGGAAGGCAGCCAGATCAAGATCAGCGCCGAGGTGTTCGCGGACTGGAACTACGCCAAGTCCAAGCAACTGTGCGAGAACCTCGTGCTCTCGGGCAAGCCGGTGGACGGCATCTGGTTCTCGGGCGCCGAATCGACCCGCGCCTGCATCGACGTGTTCAAGGAAGCGGGCAAGCCCCTGGTGCCCATGACGGGCGAGGGCAACAACGGCTTCCTGCGCGTGTGGAAGCAGTCGGGCGTGCCATCCGTCGCGCCGCTGTTCACGCCCGGCCTGGGCGCGGCCACGGTGCGCGCGTCGGTGGCGCTGCTCAAGGGCGAGCCGCTGTACCGCTCGTACTTCTCGATGCCCGACCCCGTGACGCAGGCCACGCTGGACAAGTTCTACCGGCCCGACCTGAGCGACGCCTACTGGCTGCCGTCCACGCTGCCGGAATCGGTGCTCAAGAGCAGCTTCAAGCGCTGAACGCCGTGGTAGCGGCGATGACCGTCGGGCTCCAGGGCCTGACCAAGCGCTTCGGCTCCACGCTCGCCCTGTCCGGCGTCTCGCTCACCGCCCACGGCGGCGAGGTGCACGCGGTCACGGGCGAGAACGGCGCGGGCAAGTCCACGCTGATGAAGATGCTCGGCGGCGTGCACCAGCCCGACGCGGGGCAGATCCTTATCGACGGCCAGGCCGTGCGCCTGCCCAACCCGCACGCGGCGCGCGCGGCGGGCGTGGCCACGGTGTTCCAGGAACTGACGGTGATCCCCACGCTGACCGTGGCGGAGAACATCCACCTGGGCCATGAACCCCGGCGCCTGGGGCTGCTCGACCGCGAGCGCATGCGCCGCCAGGCGCGCGAGGTGCTGGCGCGGCTCGACATGCCCATCCACCCCGACACGCCCTGCGGCGAACTGGGCCTGGGCGAGCGGCAGATGGTGGAGGTGGCCAAGGGCCTGGTCAGCGACGCCCGCGTGTTCATCTTCGACGAACCCACCGCCGCGCTCAACAAGGCCGAGGTGGACAAGCTCGCCGCCCTCATCGCGCAGCTGCGCGCCGAGGGCAAGGTGGTGTTCTACATCAGCCATCGGCTAGAAGAAATCTTCCGCTTCTGCCAGGCCGTGACCGTGCTCAAGGACGGCCAGTGGGTCGCCACCGAACCGGCGCACACGCTGGACGCGCAGCGCCTCGTCGCGCTGATGGTGGGCCGCGCGGTGAGCGACCTCTATCCCCCGCGCCCGGCCCGCAGCGAAGCCCCGCCCGCGTTGGACGTGCGCCGCCTGCCCGTGCGCCCCGGCCAGCCGCCGCTGGCGTTCACGCTGCGGCGCGGCGAAATCCTGGGCATGGCGGGCCTGGAAGGCCAGGGCCAGCGCGAAATCCTGCGCACCCTCGCGGGCGCGCTGCCCGCGCACGGTGCCGAGGTGCTGCACGGCACCGCCCCGCTGCCCCTGGGCCGGGGCGTGCCCGCCGTGGTGGCGCGCGGCGTGGCCCTGGTGCCCGAGGAGCGCAAGAGCGAGGGCCTGTACCTGGGCCTGAGCTCGCGCACCAACATGGAACTGGGCCTGCAACGCCTGCGCATGCCCTGGCAGCGCGCCGCGCGCGAGCCCCGGGTGGTGGAGGCCATGGCCGCGCAACTGCACTTGCAGGACGGCAACCTGGACGCGCTGGCGGGGGCTCTCTCGGGCGGCAACCAGCAGAAGGTGATGCTGGGCCGCTGGCTGGTGGCGGGCGTGGACGTGCTGCTGATCGAGCAGCCCACGCGCGGCGTGGACGTGGGCGCCAAGGCCGAGATCTACCGCGTGCTGCGCGACTTCTGCGCCCAGGGCGGCGCGGTGCTGGCCGTCAGCGGCGACCTGCCCGAGCTGCTGGGCCTGTGCGACCGCCTGCTGGTGGTGCGCGACACGCAGATCGTGGCCGACCTGCCGGCCGAGGGCGCGACCGAAGAACAGATCATGGAATGGGCGCTGCCGCCCATTGCCGCAGAAAAGAAAGCAGCATGAAATTCCGCATGCAATTGGGCCCGCGCTCCGGCGTGAGCCCCTACACCCTGGGCATGCCCCTGGCCGTGGCCTTGTGCGTGGCCATGCTGGCACCCGAGTTCCTTCAGGCGCAGAACTGGCGCAACCTCACCGGGCAGATGGCGGGCCTGTTCATCGTGGCGCTGGGGCAGATGCTGGTGGCGCTGGCCGCTGGCATCGACCTCTCGGTCGCCTCGGTCATCAGCCTGACCAGCGCCATCGTCGCCGTCACGCCCCATGCGGGCCTGGGCATTGCGCTGGCGCTGGGCTGCGGCGTTGTGGTCGGGCTGGTCAACGGCCTGGGCATCGCGGTGGCGGGCGTGCACCCCTTGGTGATGACGCTGGCGACCATGACCTTTCTGCAAGGGCTGACCTACACGGTGCTGCAAATCCCCGGCGGCACCGTGCCGCCCGCGCTGGTGGATGCGGCCACGGGCAGCATCCTGGGTCTGCCCGTGGCGCTGCTGTGGTGCGCGCTGCTGGCGGTGCTCGTCAGCGTGGTGCTGCGGCACACGCGCTGGGGGCTGCACCTGTTCGCCACCGGCGCACAGGGGCACAGCGCGGCACTCAACGGCGTGCCGGCCACGCGCACCGTGGTGCTGGCCTACGTGGCGTGCAGCCTGCTCGCGGTGGTGGCGGGCCTGTTCCTCACCGCGCGCATCGGCTCGGGCGACCCGACGCTGGGCGCGTTCTACGGGCTGGAATCGGTCACGGCCATTGCGCTGGGCGGGGTCTTGCTCACGGGCGGCGCGGGCAGTGTTCTGGGCGTGTTCACGGGCACGGCCACGCTGGGGCTCATCAGCAACGGCATCAACCTGTTCGGCGTCTCGCCCTTCCTGCGCTCGGCCATCGTGGGCGCACTGTTGATCGTGGCCGTGGCGGCGCAGCGCCGCAAGGGGATGGGGCTATGAGCAACCAGATTCAACAACAACGCTCGCCCGCTCGACGCCTGGGCGCATGGCTGCTGGGCCTGCCGCCCGCGTATGCGGCGCTGGCGCTGCTGATGCTGGCCGCTGCCTGGATGCGCCCGCAACTGCTCTCGCCCATGCTACTGGTGCTCATGCTGCGGCAGGCCGCGCCGCTGGGGCTGGCGGTCATCGGGCAGTCGCTGGTGATGCGCGGGCTGTCGCTCGACCTGTCGTTCGGCGGCGTGGTCGTGGGCGTATCGTACATCCTCACCAGCGGTGCGCTGCAATGGGACGCGCCCGCGCTGCTGGCCGCGAGCCTGCTCTTCGGCCTGGCCGTGGGCGCCATCAACGGCTTTTGCATCGTCAAGCTGCGCGCCTCGTCCGTCATCGTCACGCTGGGCATGACCATGATCATCACCGGCGTGGTCGTGGCCCTGAGCCAGTTGCGCGCCCCCGGCGACGCGCCGGAGCTGCTGCGCGAGATCGGCCTGAAACGCATCGGCGGCCTGCCGCTGCCCGTGTGGGTGTGGCTGGCGCTGCTGCTGCCCATGGCGCTGTTCATGCGGCTGTCGGTGTTCGGCCGCTGGGTGGACGCCTGGGGCGCGAGCCCCTGGGCGGCGCTGCTGTCGGGCATCCCGGCGGGGGCGATCATGTTCGCCAGCCACCTCGCGTCCAGCCTGTTCGCCGTGGTCTCGGGCTGGATGCTGCTGGCCTTCGTGGGCGCGGGCAGCTTCAACCTGGGGCAGGATCTGGCATTGAACGCCCTGGCTGCCGCCGTGCTGGGCGGGGTCAACTTCGGCAACGGGCGCGGCGGGCTGCTGGGGCCTGCGGTGGCGGCGTTCATGCTCACCTTTTTGTTCAACTTTCTCACCAGCCTGGGCGTGAACGAATCGGCGCGGCTGATGCTGCAAGGCGTGCTGATCGCGCTGGCGGCGGTGGCTTACTCGGCGCGGCACAAGTAAATGAGCGTTTCTGAACTCCTACAGGCCAGCGACGGCCACCGCATTCCCCTGCTGTCCTGGGTGCCCGCCGCACCGCATGCCGTGGTGCAGATCGCCCACGGCATGGGCGAGCACGCGGGCCGCTACGACCGGCTGGCGCGCGCCCTCATGGCGCAGGGCTATGCGGTCTATGCCAACCACCACCGGGGCCACGGCCCGCAGGCGCTGGACGCGGCCACGCGCGGCAATCTGGGGGAGGGCGGTTTCGCGCGGCTGGTGGAGGACATGGCCGAGGTCTCGCGCACCCTCCAGCGCCGCCACCCCGGCCTGCCGCTGGTGCTGATCGGCCACAGCATGGGCTCGTTCGCGGCGCAGGCGTATGCGCTGCAGCATTCGGTGTGGCTGCAGGCGCTGGTGCTGTCGGGCTCCGCCGCCACCGACCTGCTGGCCGAGGGCCGCCGCACAGGCCGCCGCGTGCAGGCCCAGGCCGACAGCGCCAACGAGCCGCCGCGCACGCCCTACGACTGGCTCACGCGCGACGATGCCGAGGTGGACCGCTACATGGCCGACCCGCTGTGCGGCTTTCTGCTCGAACCCGATTCCATGGCCTCGATGTTCGCCACCTGCGCGCCGACCACGGCGGCGGGCGGCTTCTCCAGCCTGCGGCCCACGCTGCCCATCTACGCGATCACGGGCAGTTGCGACCCGGTGAACGACCACCTGCAATGGTTCCACCCGCTGATGAAGCGCATGCGCGACGCCGGGCTGGCGCAGGTGACCGAGGCCATCTACGAGGGCGCGCGGCACGAGGTGTTCAACGAAACCAACCGCGATGAGATCGTGGGCGGGCTGCTGGCGTGGCTGGGCAAGGTGTGCGGCACGGGCCGCGCCAAGTCCGCGTCGGCGTTCGAGTATGTGACGCATCTCTGGTAGCTGTCCTTCTTGGTTTCTGCTGACGGGTGAGGACAGCAGACATTCAAAAAATGTAGCTGTCAGCGCTTGCCCCATAAGCGCTACAGGCCAATCTGGCCAAGAAGAAAGCCCCGGAAAATCCTCACCAAAACAGCGACTGCGTTCAATCGCCCACCGCCGTGTTTCTCAAGAATGCCCTGGTTATTTCTCATAACCACACCAGGAGACAACATGCTTGAGTTCATCAGTCGTCGGCACGCCATCGCGGCATCCCTTCTCGCCCTCGTCCTCGCCGGCTGCGGCGGCGGTTCATCGGACAACGTGCCGCCGCCCATCACCCGCGTGGTCGCGCTGGGCGATTCCAACATCGACAACGGCAACCTGCTGCGCCTGTCCGGCAGCGTCTTCCCCGCCGCGCCCAACTGGCAGGGCCGCAACTCCAACGGCCCCAACGTGGTGGAGTACCTGGCCAAGGGCCTGAACGCCACGCTGGACGACTACGCCGTGAGCGGCGCCACCACCGGGCAGGGCAACATCGTGCCCGACAACACGGTGCCCGGCGTCATCCTGTCGCGCACCGGCGTGGCGGGCCAGGTGGCGGACCTGGAGAAGGCTGGCGCGCACTTCACAGAGAGCGACCTGGTGGTGCTCTGGGCAGGCTCCAACGACATCTACGGCGTGCAGCGCGCCGACCGCGCCACGCTGGACCAGCGCATCGCCACGGCGGCGGGCAACATCCAGTCGGCCATCGACAAGCTCGGCGTCCTGGGCGCCCGGCGCTTCCTCGTCGCCAACCGCACGCCGCGCGAGGCGCTGGGCACCGAGAACGACCTCAACGGCGTGGACCTGAACAAGGCCATCGATGCCGCCGTCGCGCAGGCCCGCAGCAAGACCGGCGCCGACGTGCGCCTGTACGACGCCTACGGCGCCATCGCCGACATGATGAAGAACCCCGGCACCTACGGCTTCAAGGAAGTCAACACCCTGTGCTGGAACGTGCCTGCCTGCGCCAATGACCCGTATGCGGGCGGCCTGCCCGTGGCCAACACCTACGTGAACTGGGACGGCGCGCACAAGACCACGCGCGTGCACCAGCTGATGTCCGAGCAGATCACCGAGATGCTCAGGAACTGACGCCGCGCGGGCTCCGCGCACACCCCATGGCGCCCCGTGGCAGGGCGCCATGGCGGACACACACATTCAAAAAAAAGGAGACATGCCATGCATCAGCAATTTCGCGTTGTGCCGCGCCTGCTCGCGGCCGCGGCCCTGTGCTTCAGCGCCGTGGGCGCATCCGCCCAGGTGGTGGTTTTCGAAGAGAACTTCGGCAACGGCCTGGGCCAGTTCACCGGCTCCGGCGTGGCCAGCCAGGCCTGGGGCGCGGCTTACCTCAACGGGTGCTTCGGCTGCACGCCGGGCGCCATCGTCTCGGCGCCCATCGACACGCGGGGCTTCACGGCGCTCAAGCTCAGCTACGACCGCACCGTCTCGGGCCTGGACTTCGGCGAGTACGGCGCCGTGGGCTATTCCGTCGATGGCAGCACCTGGAAGGCCGTGGAATACCTCACAAGCGGCTCGGGCCGCGTGAGCTTCAACCTGCCCGACGAAGCGGCCGGCCAGCCCGCCCTGCGGCTGCGCTTTCGCGTCGCCGCCAGCCTGCCCGCCGAGTACCTGGCGGTGGACAACGTGGTGCTGGAGGGCACGGCCCAGCCGCCCGCGCCCGGCGGCAGCGGCTACCAGAAGGGGCCCGAGCCCACCGCCGCGCTGCTGGAGGCGGGCACGGGGCCCTTCGCCACCGCGTCGGTGACGCTCTCCCGGTCCGCCGCCAGCGGCTTCGGCGGCGGCACCATCCACTACCCCCAGGGCGTCGCCGGCCCGTTCGCGGCCGTGGCCGTGGTGCCGGGCTACCTGGCGGCCGAGTCCACCATCGCCTGGTGGGGGCCGCGCCTGGCGTCGCACGGCTTCGTGGTGATCACGATGGCGACCAACAACACCCTCGACCTGCCCGCCAGCCGCTCCGCGCAACTGACGGCGGCGCTGAACCAGCTCAAGACCCTGAGCGCCACGCCGGGCCACGCGGTCTTCGGGCTGGTGGACCCGAACCGGCTGGGCGTCGTGGGCTGGTCCTACGGCGGCGGGGGCACGCTGCTGAACGCGCAGGCGAACCCGCAGCTCAAGGCCGCCATGGCGCTGGCGCCCAAGACGCTGCTGCAGGGCGACTTCACGGGCACCACGGTGCCGACGCTGGTGGTGGGCTGCCAGGCCGACACCACGGCGGCGCCCGCGTTCTGGGCCATTCCGTTCTATAACAAGGTGTCGGCCAGCACGGGCAAGGCCTATCTGGAAGTCCGGGGCGGCAGCCATTTCTGCGTGACCAGCTCCACCTCGGACGCGGACAAGAAGGCGCTGGGCAAGTACGGCGTGGCCTGGCTCAAGCGCTTCATGGACGAGGACACGCGCTACGCGCCCTTCCTGTGCGGCGCGCCCCGGCAGGCGGACGTGGCGGGCAATGCCGCCATTTCGGACTACCGCGACAACTGCCCGTACTGACATGCCCAGGATCCCCCTGCCCATCGCCTGCGCCGTGCTGGCCGCGGGCATCGCGGGCGGCCTGGCGTGGCTGGCCGGCGGGCCTGACATGGGCAGACCCGCACCGCAGGCGCCGCCGGGCAGGCCCGGCACGGCGGCGGCGGCCGCACCTTCGCAGGGCACCGCGCCGGGCCGCATGGCGGGGTGGGGCGGCATCGCCAACGTCTTCGGCACGGTGTCCGGCCACCCGGAGCAGGACTTCGCCGCAGCGCTGGGCGCGGGCAGCCTGCCGGAGATCGAGGCGGCCTACCAGCGCTGGATGCTGGCCGATGCCGACGCGGCGCTGCGCAATGCCGCGCGCCTGCCCCCGCAGCACGCCCGCAGGCTCCAGAACAAGGCGCTGGCGCTGCTGGCGGAGCAGGACCCCGCCGCCTTCCTGCGGCATGCCGCCAGCCAGCGCGAGCACCTGCCCGCCATCCTGGCCTGGGTGGCCGACAGCCAGCCGCAAGCCGCCCTGCGGCTCCTGGCGCGGCTGCCTGACGTGGATGCCGAACTCCAGCGCAGGCTGATGGCCGCGCTGCTGCCCCGCCTGGCCGCCACGGACCCCCATGCCGCGGCCCAGGCCGTGACGGCCATGGGCAACACGCTCACGCTGGCCCAGGTGCAGCAGGTCGCGGCGGGCTATGCGCGCAAGGACATGGCACTGGCCCTGCAATGGGCGGCGCAGGTGCTGGCGGCGCACGGCGCCGCTTTAGGCATCTCCAGCGAACAGGCCCTGCAGGACGTGGCGGCCAGCCTGGTGGCTGGCGCGCCCGAGGCGGCGGAGCAGTTCGCGGCGCAGACGGGCGACCCGCAGCTGCGCCAGATGCTGGTGCGCGAGATCGCCATGGAAAAAGCCCGGGACGACCTGGGCGCCGCCTGGGCGTGGCTGCAGCAGCACGGGGGCGCCGCGCCGGAATCACAGGCCCATGCCGCGGATCTGCTGTACCGCTGGTCTTACGCACGTCCCCAGGAAGTCGCGCGCCTATTGCCTGCGCTGGCGCCATCGCCCCTGCAGTCCCACTTGGCCGTACGCCTGGCGCAGAACTGGATGCACAGGGATCCTGTTGCGTTCCAGAACTGGGCGCGGTCGCTGCCCCCAGGCGCCATGCGCGATACGGTCGGGTCGGTGCCGTCTTCTCCTTGATGGGCGCGTAGAGCTCCGTCTCCGACGGACTTTGCTCGCCACGCTGCGGCCGAGCGTCCGGCGGCGGCAGGCGCTGCAGATGGCGTGCACTGCGGCACGCAAACCCTCGCCTTTCGAGTACGTCACCCACTTGTGGTAGCCCGCTCACCCTTTTCCCCACTGCAAAACCAGGAGAGTTTCCGTGCAGGTCGCGGATCTGGAAAAGGCGGGCGCCCGCTTCGGCGCCAACGACCTGGTCGTGCTGTGGGCGGGCTCCAACGACATCTTTGGCGTGCAGCGCGCCGACCGCGCCACGCTGGACCAGCGCATCGCCACGGCGGCGGCCAACATCGACTCCGCCATCGCCAAGCTGAGCGCCCTGGGCGCCAAGCGCTTTCTGGTGGCCAATCGCACGCCGCGTGAGGCCCTGGGCACGGACAATGACCTGAACGGCGTGGATTTGAACAAGGCCATCGACGCAACCGTCGCGCAGGCACGCGCCAAGACGGGCGCTGACGTGCGCTTGTACGACGCCTATGGCGCCATTGCCGACATGATGAAGAACCCGGCCAAATACGGGTTCAAGGAGGTCAACACCCTGTGCTGGAACGTGCCGGCCTGCGCCAACGATGCGCTGGACAAGGGATTGCCGGTAGCCAACACCTACGTGAACTGGGACGCTGCGCACAAGACCACGCGCGTGCACCAGTTGATGGCCGACCAGATCGCGCAGATGCTTCGGCCATGAAGCATGGCTCCAGCGCTGCTGGTGCACAAAGCAGCTCGCAGCAAGGCGGTGGCCCAGCGCCATCAAGTGACGCAGCAAACGGCGGGTCGATGGCCCGCGCGCTATATATCAAACAGCGCTTAGACGGGCTGCTGGGTGCGCCATGCGCAGAGGAGTGCGCATGATTGATGAGACCCGCGTAGGAGATCCGTCGGAGTCCGCGCTGCAGTTGATGCCCGCGCAGGCCAGGGCTCAAGGGGCCGTGCCACGGTGAAGATAGGCAAAAAAGCAGGCGCCCGAAGGGGCGCCTGCTTGTAGCCTGCCGCCCGTGGCGGGCGGACGTGCTCAGGGGCGCACGACGATGCTGTTGCGCACGTCGCGCACGTGCTTGGTGTTGCGGGCGATGCTCTCGGCCTGGTTCTTCTCGGCCTGGGTCTTGGCGAAGCCCGACAGTTGCACGGTGCCGTTCAGGGTCTCGACGCTGATGGCGCCGGCGGACACCGTCTTGTCTTCCACCAGCTTGGCTTTCACTGCGGTGGTGATGGCGGCGTCGTCCACGTAGGCGCCCACGGTCTGCTGGTCGCGGGCCACGGCGCAGCCTGTGGCGGTGACGATGGTGGTGCCGGCGAGGGCGGCGAAGGCAAGGGCGCGAAGGTATTTCATGGTTTTCTCCTCGATGGGTTGGTAAGGCGAGTGCTGTGGGGGAGGGCCTGCCAGCCGGTTGCACCCCCCCGATCGGCAAGTATCCGCATCATGATGCCTGCGGTGCGTGGCACAAGCGGTGCGCTTGGGCCGCGCGAACGCAAGCAATTGTCAACCAACTTCAGCGTCTGCGTGCGCGCGCTGCGTACCCGGCGGCCGTGGCCAGGGCGGCGCCGGCCACGGCGGCCAGCAGGAGCGATTTGCCTGGCTGCTCGGCCACGTAGCGGCCCGTGGCGTCGGCGGCGTGGCCGATGCGGCGGCGGGCGCGGTCGGTGGTTTCGGCGCAGTACTGGATACCGCGCGTGGCCAGTTCCTGGGCGCGCTGGGCCAGGTCGTTGACGCCCGGGTCGATCTCCTGGCGCAGCCGGCGCACGCGGCTTTCGGCCTTGTCCAGCGATGCGTTGGCCAGCTTGCGCGTGGTCTGGACGGCGCCTTCGGCGCTCTCCAGGGTGTCCTCGGCCCAGTGGCGGGCGGTGTTGGCGGTTTTGTGCGTTGCAGTATTGTGGTGCATGAAGGCTCCTTTCGATGAGGGGTGGTCGGTGTTGGCGGCGCCGGTCAGCGTTTCTTGACGAGGCCGATCACGAAGGCCACGACGGCCATGACCACGAAAACGAAGAACAGGATCTTGGCGATCTCCACGGCCCCGGCGGCAATGCCGCCAAAGCCGAAGAGGGCCGCGACCAGGGCGATGACCAGAAAGACGACGGCGTAGTGCAGCATGGTTTCATCTCCTCGCGTTCAGCCGGCGGTGCCGGCGGGCTGGCAGCACGGGGTGCCAGGGCATGGGATGACTGTAGGCCGCAATGGGCGCGGCGCGTGCCAGCGGCGCGCGGCTTGGCGTGTCGGCGGGAACGCGGTGCGTGGTGTAGGACGGGGCCGACGGGCGCGGCCCGCGCAGCCCGTGCTCTCAGGCGCCCCAGGGAATGTCGGCCGAGACGGCCGTGCCCTGGCCCGGCTGGGAGCGCACCGCGAAGCGCCCGCCCGCAGCTTCCACCCGGTGGCGCATGCCCGCGAGCCCGTGCGATTTGGCCGGCACCGCCCCGGGCGTGAAGCCCGTGCCGTCGTCCCGTATCTCCACGGCGACATGGGCGGCGTGGCGCTGCACGCGCACGGTGGCGTGGCGCGCCTGGGCGTACTTGCCGATGTTGGTGAGCGATTCCTGCACGATGCGGAACACGGTGAGCTGCTGCGTGGGTGACAGGTCCACCTCCTGCAGTTCGGCCTCCACCGCGATGCCGCTGTGCTGGGCGAATTCCCGCGTGAGGATCTCCAGCGATGCGGTGAGTCCGAGGGTGGCCAGCGAGGAGGGGCGCAGGTTTTCGATGATCCGGCGCTTCAGGGCGATGACGCCGTTGAGCGTCTCCGTGAGGTGGCGCAGGCGTTCGGACACCTCCGGCGGCGTGGTGTCGATGCGCGACTTGAGCCGCGCCACGTCGAGCTTGGCGGCTGTGAGCAGGGCGCCCAGTTCGTCATGCAGCTCGCGCGCCAGGTGGCCGCGCTCGTCCTCGCGCACCTGCTGCAGGTGCGTGGCCAGCTCGGCCAGCGAGGCCGTGCGCTCGCGCACCAGGCCTTCGAGGCGGTCGCGCTCGCGCTCCAGGCTCTCCTGCTCGCGCTGCAGCGCGGTCTGCAGCGCCCTGGCCTGGCGCAGGTACATGTAGAACGCCAGCAGGCCGATGGCTGCCATGGCGGCGACGCCCAGGCGCGCGAGCAGCAGCGAGTGCAGGATGTGCGCCTGGTTCTGCGCGGCGCGCCCGTCGGCACGCTCGATCAGCGCGAGCGCGTGGGTGCGGATGGCGTCCATGTTCTCCTTGCCCACGTCGGTGAAGATGACGAAGCGCCAGGCATCCTCGTTGCCCTGGCGGCGCAGGTCCAGGCTCAGCGCCATCTCGGAGAGCTTGCGCCCGATCTGCTGTGCGAGCTGGCTGAAATCCTCCCGGTCCTCGGGCGAGTCGGCGAAGCTGCTGCGCAGCGCGTCCAGGTTGCTGTGCAGCGTGGCGACCGCGCCTTCGTAGGGCGCCAGGTAGCGCTCCTCGCCGGTCAGAAGGAAACCGCGCACGCCGGTTTCGGCGTCCAGCATGTTCTGCAGCAGACGGTTCAGCGCGGCGCGGGTGTGCTGGGTCTGCGCCATCTCGTCCACTGCCTGGCGCGAGCGCTGGTAGCTAGTTTCGTTGATGCCGACCAGCAGCAGCGCGGTCAGCAGCGCCACGGGCAGGCTCAAGGCCATCTTGCGGATCTGGGACCAGCGCATGGGCGATTCCTTCCAGGTCGGGGGCGCGGTTATTCGGGATAATGCGGCGGCCGGGCTGGCTGGCCGCGCACCGCCGTGCGGCATGCAGGGCGGCTTCGGGAAAGACCATTCTCATGATCAATATCGGCATTGTGGATGACCACGCCATCGTGCGCTCGGGCTTGCGCCAGTTCTTCGCCGAGCACGTCGACCTTTGTGTTGCGGGCGAGGCAGCGAACGGGCGCGAGGCCATCGACCTGGTGCGCCTGCACGCCATCGACGTGCTGGTGATGGACCTGTCCATGCCCGGCCAGAGCGGCCTGGACGCCATGGCCATGCTGCGTGCCAAGGCCCCCGACATGGGCATCCTGATCCTCAGTGGCTACCCCGAGGAACACTACGCGATCAACCTTATCCGCCAGGGCGCGAGCGGGTATCTGAACAAGGAGTGCGACCCGGCCGAGATCGTCGAGGCCATCCGCACCATCGCGCTGGGGCGCAGGTACCTCACGCCCGCCGTGGCCGAACTGCTGGCGCAGCAGCTGCACCGCAAGGACGACACGCCGCCACACGAGCAACTGTCCGAGCGCGAGTTCCAGGTGTTCCTGAAGCTGGCGCGCGGCGAGACCGCGGGCGATGTCGCCAAGTCCCTGTCGCTGAGCGTGAAGACCGTGAGCACCTACCGGACGCGCCTGATGGAGAAGATGGGCCTGGGGTCGAACAGCGACCTGACCTACTACGCGCTGAAGAACCGCCTCATTGACTGAGATCCGCGTCCTGGCTGCGCGCGATGCAGTAATCGAGCAGGGCGTCGATTTCGTTCGATTTGTCGAACACCGCGTCCACGCCCAGCTGGGCGCAGCGGGCGCGGATGTCCGGCGTGGCGTAGTTGCTCAGCACCACGATCTTCTGGTGTGCCTGGCGCTCCCTGCAGGCGGCGAGCACCCCCAGGCCGCTGCCCTGGCGCAGGAAGAGGTCGACGATGGCCAGATCCCAATGGCCGGGGTGGCTGGTGAGCCAGGCCTTGCCGTCGGCCTCCGTTTCCGCCATGCCCACGGCCTGGATGGACGCCAGTTCCTCCAGCGTACCGATGAGGTTTTCGCGGATGGTGGCGTTGTCTTCGACGAGGTAGGTGCGCAGTTTCACGGTGGGGCCAGTCCAGGGGCACCGCGAGGGGCCGCGTGCCCATGGTTCGACTATAGGGCGCCAGGGGTCGCGGGGCTGCCAGCGGTGGTACGCCGCTGGTGTAGGTACTGTCCTACGTGGCGGATGTGCCGCACACCGGGCAGCCGGCATGGCGCTGGCTGCGCAGGGTGTTCCATTCCATGCTGCGGCCGTCGAGCATCAGCAGCCGCCCGGCGACGGACTGGCCCACGCCGGCCACCAGCTTGAGCGCCTCGGCCGCCTGCATGGCACCGATGATGCCGACCATGGGGGCGAATACGCCCATGGTGGCGCATTGCACTTCCTCGAAGGCCGCGTCGGGCGGGAACAGGCAGGCGTAGCAGGGCGACTGCGGATCGCGCGGGTCCACCACCGTGAGCTGCCCGTCGAAGCGGATGGCCGCGCCCGCCACCAGCGGCACGCGGTGGCGCACACAGGCGGCGTTGATGGCGTGGCGCGTGGCGTAGTTGTCGGTGCAGTCCAGCACCACCGTGGCGCCGGGCACCAGGCGGTCGAGCAGGGCGGCGTCCGCACGCGCCTGCACGGCATCGACCTGTACGCCTGGGTTGATGGCATGCACCGCATCGGCCGCCGAGGCCACCTTGGGCTGGCCCACGCGCGCCGTGGTGTGCGCGATCTGGCGCTGCAGGTTGGTCAGGTCCACCGCGTCGTCGTCCACCAGCGTGAGGCGCCCCACGCCCGCGGCGCCGAGCAGCAGCGCCACGGGCGATCCCAGGCCACCCGCGCCGATCACCAGCGCGTGGGCCGCCAGGATGCGCTCCTGCCCCTCGATGCCGATCTCATCGAGCAGGATGTGGCGCGAGTAGCGCAGCAGTTGGTCGTCGTTCATGGCGTGGCTGAATGCAAAAAGGCCGGGCTGCAAGGCCCGGCCCCGGGGAAAGAACGCAGGAGGATGGCTCAGTCCTCTTTCTTCTCGTCCTTCTTCTCTTCCTTGCGCTCGGTCAGGGTCTTGCTGACCAGCACGGCCTGGCCCTTGAGCTTGTTCAGCGCCTGGGTGAGCTGGAAGTCCTTTTCCGAACCCAGCTCGGGCAGCTTGCGCTCCGACGGGTTCTTCTTGGTCTCTTCCTCCAGGCGCTTGCGCGCTTCCTCGCGGGCTTTTTCGCGGGCTTCGTCCTTCTGTTCCTCGCCCTGGCCGTTGCCCAGGTGCTTGTCCAGGTCGGCCTCGCGCATGCGCAGCGCGGCGAACAGGTCGCCCTCGGCGGTTTCGTCCACCATCACGTCGGGCACGATGCCCTTGGCCTGGATGGAGCGGCCATTGGGCGTGTAGTAGCGCGCCGTGGTGATCTTGATGCCGGTGTCCGGCCCCAGCGGGCGCACCGTCTGCACCGAGCCCTTGCCGAAGGTCTGGCTGCCCATCAGCGTCGCGCGCTTGTGGTCCTGCAGCGCGCCGGCCACGATTTCGCTGGCCGAGGCCGAGCCCTCGTTGACCAGCACCACCAGCGGCACGGTCTTGATGGCGGCGGGCAGGCGCTTGAGCGGGTCGCCCTGGCCGCGGCGGGCGTAGAACTCGGGCGAGGCCTTGTAGGTAGCCTTGCTGTCGGCGAGCTGGCCGTTGGTGGAGACTACCGTGACGTTCTCGGGCAGGAAGGCGGCCGAGATGGCAACGGCGGCGTCGAGCAGACCGCCCGGGTCGTTGCGCAGGTCGAGCACCAGGCCCTTGAGGCGCGGCTCCTGCTTGTAGACCTCCTCGACCTTGCGCACGAAGTCGTCCACCGTGCGTTCCTGGAACTGCGACAGGCGGATCCAGGCGTAGCCGGGCTCGATCACCTTGCCCTTGACCGACTGGGTCTTGATTTCCTCGCGCGTAATCGTCACCGGGAAGGTGCGGTTCTCGTCCTTGCGGAAGATGGTCAGCGTCACCTTGGTGTTGGGCTCGCCGCGCATGCGCTTGACGGAGTCGTTGAGCGACAGGCCGCGCACGGCGGTGTCGTCGATCTTGGTGATCAGGTCGCCGGTCTTGAGGCCGGCGCGGTAGGCGGGCGAGCCTTCGATGGGCGAGACGATCTTGATGAGCCCGTCTTCCTGCGTGATCTCGATGCCCACGCCGACGAAGCGGCCCGTCGTGCCCTCGCGGAATTCCTTGAACGACTTCTTGTCGAAGTACTGCGAGTGCGGATCCAGGCTCGACACCATGCCCGAGATGGCGTCGGTGATGAGCTTCTTGTCGTCCACCGGCTCCACGTAATCGGTCTTGATGAGGCCGAACACGGCGGAGAGCTGCTGGATCTCCTCCAGCGGCAGCGGCGTCATGGCGCCGCGCGCCACGGTCTGCAAAGACACCGTGGTCAGGGCCCCGGCAACCACGCCGATCGACACCCACCCTGCAATTTTCAGTTTCTGGCCCATACGCTTACCTTGCTCGCCCGTAGCGGTTCAATATACCTCTTGGAAGGGGCGCGCCCTTCCGGGTTCCCTTGGTTGAGTTCCCTATGCCTTGCCTTGCGAGGCGACGGCGGCAGCGGCCTTGGCGGCGGCCTCGGCGTCGCCCAAGTAGTAGTGGCGAATGGGCTTGAGGTCGTCGTCCAGCTCATACACCAGCGGGATGCCGTTGGGGATGTTCACGCCCACGATGGCATCGTCGGCAATGCCGTCCAGGTACTTCACCAGCGCGCGGATGGAGTTGCCGTGCGCCGCGATCACCACGCGCTGGCCGCCGCGGATCGACGGGGCGATGGTGTCGTTCCAGAACGGAATGACGCGCGCCACCGTGTCCTTGAGGCACTCGGTCAGCGGAATCTGCGCGGGCGCCAGGCCGGCGTAGCGGCGGTCGCCGCGCTCGCTGCGCGTGTCTGTGGGCTCCAGGGCCGGCGGGGGCGTGTCGTAGCTGCGGCGCCACACCAGCACCTGCTCGTCGCCGTACTGCTTGGCCATATCGGCCTTGTTCAGGCCCTGCAGGCCGCCGTAGTGGCGCTCGTTCAGGCGCCAGCTCTTGACCACCGGCAGCCAGGTGCGGTCCATCTCGTCCAGCGCGTACCACAGCGTGTGGATGGCGCGCTTGAGCACGCTGGTGTAGGCCAGATCGAACTCGTAGCCCTCGGCCTTGAGCAGCTTGCCCGCCGACATGGCCTGCGAGACGCCGGTGGGCGTCAGATCCACGTCGGTCCAGCCGGTGAAGCGGTTTTCGAGGTTCCAGGTGGATTCGCCGTGGCGGATCAGGACGAGCTTGTGCATGGATTCCCTAGGAAGAGCTGGTCAAAACCCGACATTCTAGAATTGCGGGGTTTCGCATCCCAAGGATTGACGTGAATTTCATCATCGAGAACTGGTATCTCATCCTTCTGGCCCTGGTTTCGGGCGGCATGCTGCTGGCACCCGTGCTGATGGGCGGCGGCCCGGGCGGGCTGACGGCCGCCAACGCGGTGCAGCTCATCAACCGCGAGAAGGCCGTGGTCATCGACGTGTGCGGCCCCGAGGAGTACGCCGCAGGCCACGTCGGCGGCGCCAAGAACGTGCCGCTGGCACAGCTCGAAGAGCGCCTGCCCAGCGTGGTCAAGAACAAGGCCGTGCCCGTGGTCATGGTGTGCGCGCGCGGCGTGCGCGCGCAGCGTGCCGTGGCCGTTGCCAAGAAGCTGGGCTACGACAACGCCCAGGCCCTGTCGGGCGGCCTGGCCGCCTGGCGCGAAGCCAACCTGCCCGTGGAGAAAGGCTGACCCATGCCCACCGTGAAGATGTACACCACCGCCGTGTGCCCCTACTGCATCCGCGCCAAGCAACTGCTCAAGGCCAAGGGCGTGGAGCAGATCGAGGAGATCCGCGTCGATACCGACCCGGCGCAGCGCCAGCACATGATGGAGACCACCGGCCGGCGCACCGTGCCGCAGATCTTCATCGGCGACACCCACGTCGGCGGCCACGACGACCTCGTGGCGCTCGACGCGCGCGGCGGCCTGGCGCCCTTGCTGCAGGGCTGATGCTGCAGGATTGATGGGGGCGGCATGCATAATGCATGCCGCGAAGTGCCCGCTGCGGGAGCCTCTCCCCGGCGGGCTTTGTTTTATTCCAACGTAGTTGCAAGACCCAACCATGGCCGACCAAGAAAACCCCGTGTTCCAGATCCAGCGCGTGTACCTCAAGGATCTGTCCCTGGAGCAGCCGAACTCGCCCGCCATCCTGCTGGAGCAGGCGCAGCCGAGCGTGGACATCCAGCTCGGCGTGGAAGCCACTCCCGTGGCCGAGGGGATTTTCGAAGTCTGCGTGCTGGCCACGGTGCAGACCAAGATCGATGACAAGACCGTGTTCCTGGTCGAGGCCAAGCAGGCCGGCATCTTCGAGATCCGCAACATCCCCGAGGAGCAGATGGGCGCCGTCATCGGCGTGGCCTGCCCGCAGATCGTCTACCCCTACCTGCGCGGCAACGTGGCCGATGCCATCACGCGCGCCGGCTTCCCGCCCGTGCACCTGGCCGAAATCAACTTCCAGGCCATGTACGAGCAGCAGCAGGCCGCCCAGGCCGAAGCCGCCAACGCCACGGCGCAGTAAGCCTGCGCGCCATCGCGGGTCTGGGCATGTTTTAGTGCCCCAGCCCGCACCAGGCAAGCGCTGCCAGCTATGAAAATAGTAGTCATTGGCGCAGGCGCATGGGGCACGGCCATGGCCATGAGCGCCGCCGCCCACCCCGCCGGGCACACCGTGGCCCTGTGGGCGCGCGACGCCGCCCAGGCCACCGCCATGCAGGCCGCGCGCGAGAACGCGCGCTACCTCGCGGGCGTGCCCTTCCCCGCGTCCCTGCGCATCGCCAGCGGCGGCCTGGCCGCGCTGCTCGGCGACGCCGAACTTGTCGTGCTGGGCACGCCCATGGCTGCGCTGCGCACGCTGCTGGCCGAGGTGCGCGACTGCCGGGTGCCCGTGGCCTGGCTGTGCAAGGGCTTCGAGGCCCAGGCCGAGGGCCAGCCCTGGGGCCTGCTGGCGCACGAAATCCGCGCCCAGGTGGCGCCGCAACTGCGCGCCGGGGTGCTCAGCGGGCCGAGCTTTGCGCTTGAAGTGGCGCGCGGCCAGCCTACGGCCCTGGTCGCGGCCAGCGAGCACGCCGAGGTGCGCCAGTTGCTGGTGCAGGCCTTCCACAGTCCGCACCTGCGCGTCTATGCCAATGACGACATCGCCGGCGTCGAAGTGGGTGGCGCGGTGAAGAACGTGCTGGCCATTGCCACCGGCCTGTGCGACGGGCTGCAGCTGGGCCTGAACGCGCGTGCCGCCCTCATCACGCGCGGCCTCGCCGAGATGACGCGCCTGGGCCTGGCGCTGGGCGCGCGTGCCGACACCTTCATGGGCCTGTCCGGCCTGGGCGACCTGGTGCTGACGGCCACGGGCGACCTGTCGCGCAACCGCCGCGTGGGCCTGCTGCTGGCCCAGGGCCACACGCTGGCGCAGGCCGTCGAATCGCTGGGCCACGTGGCCGAGGGCGTGTATTGCGCGCGCACCGTGGTGGCGCGTGCGCGCGGGCTGGGGGTGGAAATGCCGCTGGCCGAGACCGTGGTGGAACTGCTCGACGGCCGCCTGCAGGCGCCAGCCGCGCTGCAGCGCCTGATGGCGCGCGATCCGCGCGGGGAATAGGGCCCGGCGTCCCTAGAATCCAGGGCTTTCAACCCCGAGAAAGCCTCCCATGCCGCGCCTTTCCTCCCCTCCGACCGCCACCCTGGCCCTGCTGCTGGCCTGCGCTGCCGCGCTGGGCGGCTGCGCCACGGCCCCCGCGCCGCAGGCGCAGGACGTCACCACCATCAACGGCCAGCCCGTGCCGGGCCGCATGGCGCGGCTGGTGGACGCGGCGACCATGCTCGATACCATCGACGTCAATGGCCAGCGCATCGTGGTGGAAAAAGGCGTCCGCAAGGCCGGCACGCGCGTCGGCATCCACGTGCATGAATACGGCGGCCATACCTGCGTGCTCACGGGCGAGATCACCGGCTTCATGGAAGGCCATGCGCCGCACAAGTGGCCCGCGGGCACGTGCTACTACATGCCGCCGAACGTGCTCATGGCCGCGGCCAACCTGGGCAGCGAGGACGTGGTGCTCATCGACACCTTCATCCTCCCGCCGGGCAAGCCCACCATCACCATCCGCGAGCCCGGTTTCCCGGCGCGCTGAAGTGAAACACCCCCTGAGTCGCCTTCGGCGCCTTCCCCCTCTCTCACGCTTCGCGTGGGAAGGGGACGCAGCCAGCGGCCTGGCAAAGCCAGCTCCGCGGCTGCCTGGCCTGGGCTACGCCGGTTTCATGGGCTGCGGGTGGCGCGCCAGCGCCATGGAAAACTGATACGGCCAAGGTACTTCTGTTTTGATAGCTGACAGCGCTTGCTGGAAAAGCGCTGGAGGCCATTTCCACTGGGCGTCTGGAGTTTGGCGTCCATGCCTTCGATCAACGGCTGCGGCCCTGCACCCCCGCCGCGAAGATGTCCACCATGCGGTCGATGTGCTGCTCCAGCGGCAGGCGCGCGAACCACGGGTCGTCGCCCAGCGTGATGCGCAGCGAGGTCACGCCGTGCAGCGCCTCCCACACCAGCTGGGCTGTGGTGTCGATGTCGGCCTGTGCGGGCGGCGGGCCGCCCGCCTCGCGCAGCAGGCCATCGGCCAGCGTGCGCGCCAGAGCGTAGGCGTCCTCGCTCGGGTTGCCGAATTCGATCGATGAATCCTCCACCGGCGAGGCGGGCCGGGCTTCCATGAACATCAGCCGGTAGGCCTGCGGGTGCGCCACGCCGAAGGCAGCGTACGCGCGCGCCACCTGGCGCAGCGCGTCGCGCGCGTCGCTGGCCTGCGCCAGCGCCTGCTGCAGGTGGCGCGAGAAGCGCTTGAGGTCGTCGTCCACGGCCTGCGCGATCAGCGCCGCCTTGTCGGGAAAGAGCGCGTACACCACCGTGGTGGAGACCCCCACCAGATCGGCCACGGTGCGCATCGTCACCGCCTGCGCGCCGCCCTTGCGCAGCAGCTTGCGCGCGGCGGCCAGCAGGTCGCGCCGGCGCGCCTGCAGTTCCTTGTCGCGGCGGCGCGCGCGCGGCGCGGCGGGAGGGGCCTTGTCCGGCGCGGGCGGGGGAGGTCGTGTCATGCCGCCGATTGTGCAATGCGTTTTCTCAGTGCGCGCGAATACCCCTGGATATGCGGCCTGCCAAGCGAGCAAACACGCAGGTGGAAACCCTGTTTAAAAACAATGTTTTTTTTAAGATCATTGTTCTTAACAAATCCGCCGTGCCATGTTCCCTGCTGTTCCACTCCCTGTGTTCCCTGCGCGCCGCTGCGCGCTCGCCTTGCTGGCCCTGGCGCTGGCCGCCTGCGGCGCGCCCGAAACCCCTGGCGCCGCCGACGAGGCCCGTGCCGCGCAGATGCGTCCGCACGACGCGGCCCTGGCCGAGAAGTACGAGCGCTCGTGCATGGTCTGCCACGCGCAGAGCGCGGCCCAGGCGCCGCTGACGGGCTTCGCGCCCGCCTGGCAGCCGCGTCTGAAGCAGGGCATGGACACCCTGGTGCGCCATGCCGAACAGGGCCTGGGCGGCATGCCGCCGCGCGGCCAGTGCGCCGACTGCACGGCAGATGAACTGCGCGCGCTGATCCAGTTCATGGCCTCGTGATTCCTTCCGCCCGCTCTTCGCTTTTCACTCTTCTTCCGCTGCTTCCCATGACCCACCCTCTCGATTCCCTGCGTGCGCGCCGCGCGCTGCTGCGCGCAGGCGCTGGCGCCGCCCTGGGCACAGCCCTGCTGCCCGGCCTGGCACGCGCCCAGGCGGCTTCCAAGGCGTCCGCACCCGCCCCCTCCACTGCGCCAGCCGCCGCGCCGCAGACTCCGCCCGCGCGCTGGCAGAACTGGTCGGGCCTGCAGCAATGCCAGCCCCGGCGCCGCTTCGTGCCCGCCGATGAGGCCGAACTGGCCCAGGCCGTGCGCGACGCGCCCGCCGGCACCGCGCTGCGCTGCGTGGGCGCGGGCCACTCGTTCGTGCCGCTGGTGCCGACCGACCAGTGGCTGGTGTCGCTCGACCGCCTCTCGGGCGTGGCGCGCGGGCCCGCAGAGGGCACGGCCCTGGTCCAGGGCGGCACGCGCCTGGCCGTGGCCTCGCGCCAGCTCGACGCGCTGGGCCTGGCGCTGCCCAACCTGCCCGACATCGACGTGCAGAGCTACGCCGGGGCCATCAGCACCGGCACGCACGGCACGGGGCGCGAGCTGCCCGCGCTGCACGCCGAGGTGCAGGCGCTGCGCCTGGTCACGGCGCGCGGCGATGTCCTCGAATGCAGCGCGGCGAAGAACCCCGCGCTGCTGGCGGCGGCGCGCGTGTCGCTGGGCAGCCTGGGCGTCATCACCCAGGCCCAGGTGCGCGTGGTGCCGGCCTACGACCTGCACCGCCGCGTGTGGCTGGAGCCCGCCATGCAACTGCTGGAGCGCGCGCCCGAGCTGGCGCGCAAGCACCGCAACTTCGAGTTCTACTACCTGCCTTTCACCGGCTACGCGGCGGGCATTACGCACGACGTGGACACCAGCGGCACGGTGCTCACCGCCCAGGCGGCGGACGAGGACATCCTGCGCGACCTGCGCCGCCTGCGCGACTGGCTGGGCTTCTCGCCCGCGCTGCGGCGCAAGGTGGCGGGCTGGCTGATCGACCCGCACCAAACCGAGGACGCGCGCAACCGCGCCTGGCGCCTGCTGGCCACGCAGCGGCCCACGCGCTTCAACGAGTCCGAATACCACGTGCCCGCCGAGGCGGGCGTAGCCTGCGTGAAGGAGGTCATCGCCGCGCTGGAAAAGCGCAACGAGGTCTTCTTCCCGCTCGAATTCCGCTACGTCGCCGCCGACGACGCCTGGCTCAGCCCCTTCCACCAGCGCGCGAGCTGCTCCATTGCCGTGCACGCGGCGGCGGACGAGGCGCACGGTTACCTGCTCAGCGAGATCGGCCCCATCTTCCGCCGCCACGGCGGCCGCCCGCACTGGGGCAAGCTGCACGACCTGGGCGCGGCGGAGCTGGCCGCGCTGTACCCGCGCTTCAAGGATTTCCAGGCGCTGCGCCAGGAGCTGGATCCGCAGGGGCGCTTTCTGAACCCGCATCTGCGCACCTTGTTCGGAGTGAAGGCATGACCATCACCACCCGCCGCAAATGGCTTATCGGCACGGGCGCTGTCGCCGTAGCCGCCATGGCGATGCGCCCATCGGAGCGCGGCGCGCCACACGATGCGTACTTCGCAGCCCTGGCGCGCGCGCTGCGCCGCTCCGGCCGCGTGACCGACGCCACCACCCCCGTGCTGGTGATCGACCGCGACCGCCTGCAGGCCAATCTGCGCCAGGTGCTGGCCCTCAAGGCGCAGGGCATGCCGCTGCGCGTGGTGGCCAAGTCGCTGCCTTCGCTGCCGTTGCTGGAGCTGATCACGCGCGAGGCAGGGACAACGCGACAGATGGTCTTCAACCTGCCTTACCTGCTGCGCCTGGCCGCCGACATGCCCAGCCACGACCTGCTGCTGGGCAAGCCCCTGCCGGTGGGCGCGGCGCAGGCGTTCTACCAGCAGCATGTGCGCGGCGCGTTCGACCCGGGCCGCCAGCTGCAATGGCTCGTCGACACCCCCGCGCGCCTGGCCGAATACCGCCAGCTGGCGCGCGCCCTGGGCCAGCCGCTGCGCGTCAACCTGGAGATCGACGTGGGCCTGCACCGGGGCGGCTTCGCCAGCGCCGAAGCCCTGGGCGCCGCCCTGGCGCTGCTGCGCGAGGAGCCGCTGCTGCAGTTCAGCGGCATGATGGGCTACGACCCGCATATCAGCGCCATCCCCGACCTGCCCGGCGCGCGCAGCCGCGCCGAAGCGCATGCCAAAAAGGTCTACACGGACTACAAGGCGCAGGCCCTGGCTGCGCTGCCCCCGCTTCAGGCCCAGGCCGATGCGCTGACCTGGAACGCCGCCGGCTCGCCCACCTTCCACCTGCACGACGGCAGCGGTGCGGCCAACGAGGTCAGCATCGGCTCGGCCTTCGTCAAGCCCACCGAATTCGACCTGCCGCACCTGGCCGGGTGCGAGGCCGCCTGCTTCATCGCCACGCCCGTGCTCAAGAGCGGCGCCTTCGAGCTGCCCATGGGGGTGGAGTGGCTGGGCGGGCTCGCCAAGGCGTGGGACCGCAACCAGCGCCATGGCGTGTTCCTGTACGGCGGCCAGTGGCGTGCCGACCAGGTGTCGCCCGAGGGCCTGGCCACCAGCGGCCTGTACGGGCAGTCGCCCAACCAGCAGGTTCTGGTCGGCTCGGGCCTGCAGAACCTCGCGCCCGGCGACACGGTGTTCCTGCGCCCGCACAAGAGCGAGGCGCTGCTGCAGCAGTTCGGCGACATCGTCGTCGTCGCGGGCGGCGAGGTGGTCGAGCACTGGCCCGTGCTGCAGCCCATGCCCTGAATCCGTTCCCCCAACCTTTCCATATACCAATACACAACAAGGAGACACCATGCGATATCCCCTCACCCTGGCGGCTTGCCTGGCCGCGTACGTGGCCCTGCCCACACACGCGGCCACCGCAAAGGACGCCCACGGCACCTGGCTCAGCGCCGACCAGGCCGCCATCATCGAATTCAAGGAATGCGCCGACGCGCCTGGCGCGCTGTGCGGCCAGATCGTCTGGGACAAGGACGCGGGCACGCCGGCCGACGCCTGCGGCGTGCGCATCGCCAAGCTCAAGCGCTGGGACGGCGAGGCCTGGCGCGACGGCTGGGTGCATGACCCGCGCAGCAAGAAGAACTACAAGGGCGTGCTGCGCGCCCAGGGCGCCATGCTGGCCCTGCGCGCCTACGTCGGCGTCGAGGTGCTGGGCGAGACCGAGGAAATGACCCGCACCGCCGCACCTGCCCAGCCCTGCGCGCCCCGCTGACCCGCCCCGAGGAGACCCCCATGAAAAGCACCCAGCACCTGCTGGTCCTGGCCGCGCTCGCGGGCGCCTGCGCCCTGGCCCATGCCCAGGCCCCCGCCGCCGACGAGCCCGAGATCGCCAGCTACAGCATCGACACCACGCTCAAGCTCTCCAGCGACCGCAAGACGCGCGGCGTCTCCGACACCTTCGGCCGGCCCGGCGCGGAGCTGACGGTGGCGTTTGCGCACGAGTCCGGCCTGATCGGCCAGTTCCAGCTCGGCAGCGTCAGCCGCGTGAACTACCCCGAAAGCAACCGCCTCAACCCCATGCTGGCCCTGGGATGGCGCGGCGGCGATCCCAGCGCGCTGCACTATGGCGTGGCCGCCGCGCGCGAATGGTTCCCCCGGGCCAGGGTGCGCGGCGCGCCCACCGGCTTCGATGAAAACTTCGAGCCCACCGGCGTGGCCGACACCAGCTTTCACACCAGCTACCTCGTGGGCGAGCTGGGCTGGGGCTACCTCACCGCGCGCTACCTGCACGTGGTGAGCCGGGACTTCCGCGGGGCCAACACCTCCACCATCTGCCCCGGCTACCTGGCCAGCGACATGGCGGCGGCGCTGGACTGCTACGGCCAGGGCATGCGCCACAGCCGGGGCACGCAGTTGCTCGACCTCGACCTGGCCTACCCGCTCAACGGCAGCACCAAGCTCATCGGCCACCTGGGCTGGCAGAAGGTGCGCAACTTCCGCGGCATGGACACGATGGACTACCGGCTGGGGCTGGAGCACACGCGCTGGGGCGTCGTCTTCGGCGCCGAGGTGGCCGGCGCCAAGGTGCGCGACCGCGCGCCCTTCGTCGCCGTGGACGAGGGCGGCACCACCCGGCGCATGGACGCCACCAAGCTCATCCTCAGCATCGCCAAGCGCTTTTGACCATGAACGCCAATACCCACGACATCCACGACATCCACGACACCCTCGTGCCGCTGTTCGAGACCCTGCGCGCCGCCAGCCGCGCCCAGCCCGCATGGGACTGGCCCGCACGCGCCCGGCGCCTGCGCGCGCTGCGCGCCCTGCTGCTGCGCGAGCGTGACGCGATCTGCGCGGCCATCGCCGCCGACTTCGGCCAGCGCCCGCGCCAGGAGACCGAGCTGGCCGAGCTGTTCCCCGTGATCTCGGGCATCGACCACGCACTGGCCCACGGCCCGCGCTGGATGCGCCCGCGCCGCCGCGCCACCGGCCTGTGGCTGAAGCCCGGGCGCAGCCGCCTGCTGCCGCAGCCGCTGGGCGTGGTCGGCATCGTCGCGCCGTGGAACTACCCGCTCATGCTCAGCGCGGGGCCGCTGACCGGCGCGCTGGCGGCAGGCAACCGCGCGCTGCTCAAGACCTCGGAGCACGCGCCCGCCTTCGGCGCGCTGCTGGCGCGGCTGCTGGCCGAAACCTTCCCCGCCGACGAGGTGCGCGTGGTCGGGGGCGACGCCGAAGCCGCCCAGGCATTCGTCGCGCTGCCCTTCGACCACCTGGTCTTCACCGGCTCCACCGCCGTGGGCCACGCGGTCATGCGCGCGGCCAGCGCCCACCTCACGCCGTTGACGCTGGAGCTGGGCGGCAAATCGCCCGTGGTCATCGGCCCCGGCGCGGACCTGGCGCACGCCGCCGAGCGCGTGCTGGTGGGCAAGCTGCTCAACGCCGGGCAGACCTGCATCGCGCCCGACTACGTGCTGCTGCCCGCCGGGCAGGAGGCCGCCTTCGCGCGCGCCGCCCAGGCCGTGGCCCGGCGCCTGTACCCGGACCTGGCGCACAACCGCGACTACACCCGCATCATCAACGCGCGCCAGTACCAGCGCCTGGCGGACTGGCTGGCCGAGGCCGAGGCGGCCGGCGTGCAGGCGCTGCCCCTGGCCGACGCGCCGGACGACCCCGGCCTGCGCCGCATGACGCCGCGCATCCTGCTCAACCCCGCGCCAGCGCTGGCGGTGATGCAGCACGAAATCTTCGGCCCGCTGCTGCCCGTGCTGGGCTACCGCAGCCTGGACGAAGCGATCGACTTCATCAACGCCCGCCCGCGTCCCCTGGCGCTGTACGTGTTCGAGCGCGGCCAGGCCGCCATCGACCAGGTGCTGGCGCGCACGCGCAGCGGCGGCGTGACGCTGAACGACACGCTGCTGCACGTGGCGCAGGACGATCTGCCCTTTGGCGGCGTGGGCGCCAGCGGCATGGGCGCATACCACGGCGAGGAGGGCTTTCGCAGCTTCTCGCACTACCGGCCAGTGTTCGCGCAATCGCGCCTGGCGGGCATCGGCCTGATGAAGCCGCCTTACGGCGCGGCCTTCGACAGGCTGATGCGGTGGATGGTGCGGTAGTTGGATTTGATGGGGAAATCGGGGGGGTCTCCTTGTCTGGCTTGCGCGGGTAGCTCTCTTTTTTGATCTTTTGCTGGGGGTTTGAGGGGAGAGGCCGGGACTCGCCCCGGCGGGCGAGGTACTTTCTTGCTGCGCGGCAAGAAAGTACCCAAAGAAACGCGCCCCGCAGTCTGCGCCCCCCTTCGCTGCGCTACGGGGCAAACCTGGGGCGAGGCGCAGCCTGAAAGGGGGTGGAGACGACACGGGCCATCGCTGCGCTCGGCCTGGCGCGCGCGGCGCGCAGCGCCTGCGTGTTGGGGGCCGAGCGCAGCGATGGCCCGTGTCATCTTCAAACCCCTTCTGGCCGTACCGAGGAGCGCAGGGCGTGGGGCGGGCGCGTGTGCCGAAGGACACACGCGCTTCGTGATCTGACTTGCCGCGTCTGTTTGAACGCAGCGCGTAGCGCGCAGTGAGTTACGCGGCACCGCCCCGCGCCCGAGCACCGCAGGCTGCCCCTTCGCGCCAGCGAAGGGGATACGGGCAGCAGGGGCGTGCTTCTTTTGCTTCCTTTTCTTGCACGAGCAAGAAAAGGGAGTCGCCCGCCGGGGCGAGTCCCGGCCTCTCCCTTCAAACCCCCAGCAGAAAATCAAAAAAGAGAGCATCCCACGCAAGCCAGATAAGCGCTCCCCCCGAAATGCACATCAAAACTCCAGGTTGTCGATCAGCCGCGTCCCCCCCAGCCGCGCCGCGCCCAGCGCCACGAGCTGGCCCGGCTGCGCGGCCCCGGCGGGTGGCTGCAGGTCGGCGCGCTGGCGCACGGTGAGGTAGTCGGGCTGCCAGCCCTGCGCGCGCAGGCGCTCCAGCGCCTGGGCCTCCAGCGCGGGCAGGCTGGCGCCGGGTTGCAGCGCCGCATCGGCCAGCGCGCGCAGCGCCTGGCTCAGCTGCACGGCCTGGGCGCGCTCGGTGTCGCCCAGGTAGCCGTTGCGCGAACTCAGCGCCAGGCCGTCGGCGGCGCGGCAGGTGTCGCCGGCCACGATGTCGATGGGCAGCGCGAACTGCTCCACCATGCGGCGGATCACCAGCAGTTGCTGGTAGTCCTTGCGCCCGAACACGGCCGTGCCCGGGCCGCCGCTGAACACGCAGGCCAGCAGCTTCATTACCACGGTGCACACGCCGGTGAAGAAGCCGGGGCGGAAGTGCCCCTCCAGCAGGTCGGCCAGTTGCGGGTCGGGCTGCACCTTGAAGGTCTGCGGCTGCGGGTACAGGTCTTTTTCCGACGGCGCGAACAGCACGTCGCAGCCCGCGGCGCGCAGCTTGTCGGCGTCGGCCTGCAGGGTGCGCGGGTAGCTGTCGAAGTCCTCGTGCGGCAGGAACTGCAGCCGGTTGACGAAGATGCTGGCCACCATGACGCGGCCCAGCGGCTTGGCCTGGCGCACCAGGGCCAGGTGGCCGTCGTGCAGGTTGCCCATGGTGGGCACGAAGGCGGGGTGGCCCGCGCCAGGGTGGGCGGCCAGGGCGGCGCGCAGGTCGGCGATGGTGTGGACGATTTGCATGGCTGGATTCACCAGGCGTGGAGCTGGTTGTCGGGAAAGCTGCCGTTCTTCACGGCCTGCACGTAGGCCTGCATGGCACCCTTGACGCTGCCCGCGTCCTGCATGAAGTTGTGCACGAAGCGCGGCATTTTGCCCAGGTTCATGCCCAGCATGTCGTGCAGCACCAGCACCTGCCCGGCGGTGCCGCTGCCCGCGCCGATGCCGATGGTGTGGCAGTGCGCCAGCTCGGCCGTGAGCGTGCCGGCCAGCAGCGCGGGCACCATCTCCAGCACCAGCATGCTGGCGCCGGCGGCCTGCAGCTCCAGCGCGTGGCGGCGCAGTTCGGCGGCGGCCACGTCGTCCTTGGCCTGCACGCGGTAGCCGCCCAGGGCGTGCACGGTCTGCGGCGTCAGGCCCAGGTGGGCGCATACGGGAATGCCGCGCTCGACCAGGAAGCGCACGGTGGGCGCGGTCCAGCCGCCGCCTTCGAGCTTGACCATGTGCGCGCCGGCCTGCATGAGCTGGCAGGCGCTGCGCAGCGCCTGCTCGGGCGACTCGTGGTAGCTGCCGTAGGGCAGGTCGGCCACCAGCCAGGCCGTGCCCTGCACGCGGTGCAGGCCGCGCGCCACGCTGGCGGTGTGGTAGGCCATGGTCTCCAGCGACACGCCCACGGTGCTGGGCAGGCCCTGGCAGACCATGCCGAGCGAGTCGCCCACCAGGATGCACTCCACGCCCGCCGCGTCGGCCACGGCGGCGAAGGTGGCGTCGTAGGCGGTGAGCATGGCGATCTTCTCGCCCGCCGCGCGCATCTGCGCCAGGCGCGGCAGGCTGATGGGGCGGCGCTGGGGTAGCGGCGAGGCGGGGGGCAGGGTGCCGTAGGGCGTGCCCGGGGTGGCGGCGGGGCTGGTCATGGTGCGCTCCGGTCGGGGGTTGTGGAATTGGGGGCGAGTCTATGCCAGATGCGGCGGCGGGCCGAAACACCCTGGCAACTGGGTGTTGCTATGGTTTTGCTAGCTGCTGGCGCTTGCTGTCTTTCGTTTATGGGACAAAACCATGCTGGAGTGACCGCACGGCAAGCGCAAGCAGCTCCTTTTTCAGGAGCATCAACGCTCCGGCAGAGCGCGCCAGCGGCGCCCCAGCGGCGAGATCGCGGCGACCAGCACGGCGGTGCTGGCGGCCAGGGCGGGCGCGCCCAGCAGCAGCGCGAGCCAGTATTTCGCGCTCCCGGGGCCGGCAGGCAGGGCCTGGGCGGCCTGGTGCCACAGGCTGGCGAAGCCGGGCAGCGCCAGCGCCATGCCCAGCCCGAGCAGCGTGGAGCCGCCCCAGGGCCGGCGCAGCAGCACGATGCGCACCCCGGCCAGGGCCAGCAGCGCGGCGGGCACGAGCGGCAGGGTGACGCTGTCGGCCAGGCCCAGCATGCCCAGCAGCACCAGCAGGGGGGCGGACAGCGTCAGGCCCGCGCACAGGGCGGCGATCTGGCGCAGCGACAGCAGCCGCGCGGCGACCAGCGCCAGCGCCACGAAGAAGCCGGCGCTGGCGGCGTTGAGCAGGCGGGCGTGCAGGCTGCGCCGCGTGGCATCGGAGGTTTTCGCGCCTTGCAGGTGGTGCTCCACGAGGCTGGGCAGGGCCGTGCCGTGGCGCGGGTGCGTCCACCGCGCGAAGCGCGGCGGGGTGTGGCTGCGGTAGCTTGCCATGGTCTCGCGCAGGTTCTCGCTCCACTGCGCGGGGGTGCGTGCCAGGTCGCTGGGAAAGCAGGCGCGCGGGTCGTGCGAGTCGGTGTCCTGGCATTCGCGCACCAGCCGGGCGCGCTCCGGGGGCGGCGGGGGCGCGGGGTTGCGGGCCTTGTAGGCCTGCCATTCTCGGGCCAGGGGCGACTGCAGGGCCGCCTGGTACGCGCCGATGAGCGCCTGGGCCTGCTCCTGCGCGGGCTGCGCGGCGGTGTAGCCCCAGGCGCCCAGGGCGGCGCCGTACTGCGCCAGTTGCGCGCCGATGGCCTCGGCGTCGCCCTGCGCCAGCCAGCGCAGGGCCTGCTGCGGATCGGCGGTGCAGCCCGGGCCGGCTGCCCGGGTGGCTTGGCACGGCGCATCTCCGGCGTCTTCATCGCCCTCACCGTCCTCATCGTCCTGTGCCGGCCGCACGGCTTGCGGGATGGCTGGGGTGGTTTGCGCGGCATCCGCCCATTCGGCCAGCCGGGCGGCGTTGCCGGGCGCCAGCAGCAGCTCCCACAGGCGCACGTAGCGCGCGGCCTGCTGCTGCGCGACGATGTCGTGGCCTTGCCACAGGCGCTGCACGCGCTGGCTGTAGGCCGTGCCCAGCAGCAGCCCGGGGGCCAGCAGCAGGCCGAAGAACAGGGCGCCCCACAGGTACTCCTGCCACAGGCCCAGGCGCGAGGCCGGCGCGTATTCGCGCCAGCGGTTGTGGATGCGCACGCGCCACAGCCACCACAGCGCCAGGCCGAAGGCGACGATCCAGGCGATGACGGTGCCCGCCTCCAGCGCCTGCCGCTCGGGCGTGCGCCAGCGCGCCACCTCGCTGGCGGTGCTGCCCAGCCAGCGCGCGGGCTGGCCCATCCAGCCGATCCAGCCGCCGAACATCAGCAGGCACCACAGCAGCGCCAGCGGCAGGTACCAGTGCAGGCGCAGTTGCCACAGCAGCGGGCAGCGCATCAGAAACCAGCGGTCCCAGGCAGCGGTCATATCAAGTCTCCATAACGTGATGCGCTACCGACGGCGCATGAAACTGGCACGGCCCCAGCGTGGGAAGCCGCGCAGCGGCCCAGGGGGGGGCTCATCATTTGACGAAGAGGCGGCGGGTGGAGGCGGTGATGTCGCGGAAATAGCCCAGCGGCATTTCGGCATCGACGGCGGCGCGCAGGAAACCGGCGGCGCTGGTGGCGCCGTGGAAGCTCACGATGTGCGTCTGGCCGTTGATCTGGTGCGTGTGCGCGGGCAACTGGCCGAGCCACGCTGCGAGCGCGGGCACGGGCCAGGCGGTCTCGAACTCGACGGCGCAGCCGCCCATCTGCGCGAAGCGCTCCTGCACGCTGCGCGGCTGGCCCCGGTCGAGGAACAGCACGGCGTCGGCCACCTTCTCGACCTCGTAGAGCTGCTGCGAGCTGAGCACCAGCGCCATGGGCCGCCAGGGCGAGCGCGCGAGCGACTGCAGGTCGGTCAGCAGCGTCTGCTGCGCGTTGATGTCGAGGTTGGCCAGCGGCTCGTCCAGCAGCAGCACGCGCGGCTGCGTGAGCAGCGCGCGCGCCAGCTCGAAGCGCATCTTGTAGCCCGAGGACAACTGCTTCCACGCATGGCCGCGAAAGGCGCGCAGCGACAGCCGCGCGATCACCAGCTCCACCAGGCAGCGGTTGGCCTCGCCCGCCACGCCGTGGCTGCGCGCGGCGAACTGCAGGTGGTCCATGAGCCGCCCGCCCCAGGGGTGCGGGCGCTGCGGAATGTAGGCCAGCCGCGCGCGCAGCGCGTACGGGTCGTGCGCCGGCGTGCCCCAGTCGAGCTGGCCGGCGTCGGGCGCCAGGTCGGCCGCGAGCAGGCGCAGCAGCGTGGTCTTGCCGTTGCCGTTCTCGCCCACCAGGCCCAGGATGCGGCCAGGCGCCACGTCCACGTCCACCGGGCCGAGCGTGAAGCCGCCGCTGCGGTAGCGCTTCACCAACTGCGTGCCCTGCACCCGCCAGGCCTGCCCGGCCGGCGCGTCTGGTGCGTGTGCGCGCGCGCCATGCGCCGCGCTGGCGGCATGGGCGGCGTGGGCAGCCTCCAAGGCGGCCAGGGTGGCGCGCAGCAGGCTGGCGCGCTGTGCGGCCGGAGCCTGCGCGGGCAGGGCGTCCCAGGCGTCGAGGCGCGCCAGCACCGCCTGCTGCGCCGCCAGCGCCGCGGGCAGGGCGGCGTCGAGCAGCGCGCACCAGGCGCCGTGCCATTGCCCTGCGGCGATGGCGTGTTCTGCGGCCTGCGCCCATGGCGGCGCAACCGTGGCTTGTTCCATGCGGATTCCTCCCTGTGGTCCCGTCCTTCCTGGCAGGCTGGCGGCCGGGCTTTATAGCATTCGCCCCTGTTGGCATGGCGATGCCGCTATGCTTGGCGCCCCATGAACAAGGACTGTGACACCCCGATGACTCCCGAAGCCCTGGTGGCGCTGGCGCGCGAGGACGTGCGCCGCGCCCTGCAAGAAGACGTGGGCCCTGGCGACCTGACCGCCGCCCTGGTACCCGCGCAGCGCCGCGCGCGCGCGCGCATCCTGGCGCGCGAGGACGCCGTGATCTGCGGCGCGCCCTGGGCCGAGGCCGCGCTGCGCGCGCTCGACCCCGGCGTGCAGCTTGCCTGGCAGGTGGCCGAGGGCCAGCGCTGCGCGCCCGGCCAGGTGGTGCTGGAGATCGAAGGCAGCGCGCGCGCGCTGCTCAGCGCCGAGCGCACGGCGCTGAACTTCCTGCAACTGCTGTCGGCCGTGGCCACCAAGACGCGCACCTACGTGGACGCGGTGGCGGGCACGCGCGCGCGCATCGTCGATACGCGCAAGACCCTGCCCGGCCTGCGCCTGGCGCAGAAGTACGCGGTGCGCGTGGGCGGCGGCACCAACCACCGCATCGGCCTGCACGACGCCGTGCTCATCAAGGAGAACCACATCGCCGCCGCGGGCGGCGTGACGGCGGTGCTGCAGGCGGCGCAGGCCGTGGCCGCGCAGGCCGCGTTCATCGAGATCGAGGTGGAAACGCTGGAGCAACTGGCCGAGGCGCTGGCGGCGGGCGCCACGATGGTGCTGCTGGACAACATGCCCCTGCCCATGCTGCGCGAAGCGGTGCGCATCAACGCCGGCCGGGCGATCCTGGAAATCTCGGGCGGCGTGACGCTCGACGGCCTGCGCGCGCTGGCCGAAACCGGCGTGGACCGCATCTCCATCGGCACGCTGACCAAGGACGTGAAGGCCACCGATTTCTCGATGCGCCTGCAAGATATCTAGAAGCACACCATGACCCCCACGATTGCCCTCAAGGAAGTGGCGTACGAGCAGCCCCTGGCGGATGCGGAAGGCGCCGTCTGCTCCACCAAGCACGCCTGGGCGCGCGTGCCGCCCGAGCCCTCGCAGGCCGAGCGCGCCGAACTCAAGGCCCGCATCCGCCGCCTGCTGCAGGAGAAGAACGCCGTCATGGTCTCGCACTACTACGTGCACCCGGACCTGCAGGATCTGGCCGAGGAAACCGGCGGCATCGTCAGCGACTCGCTGGAGATGGCCCGCTTCGGCCGCGACCATGGCGCGCAGACGCTGGTGGTGAGCGGCGTGCGCTTTATGGGCGAAACGGCGAAAATTCTGAGCCCGGAAAAAACCGTGCTCATGCCCGACCTGGACGCCACCTGCTCGCTTGACCTCGGCTGCCCCGTCGAAGAGTTTTCAGCCTTCTGCGACCAGCACCCGGATCGCACCGTGGTCGTCTATGCCAACACCAGCGCGGCGGTGAAGGCGCGCGCCGACTGGCTGGTCACGTCAAGCTGCGCGCTCGACATCGTCAGCGCCCTGAAGAACGCGGGCCACAAGATCCTGTGGGCGCCGGACCGCCACCTGGGCGCCTACATCCAGCGCGAAACCGGCGCCGACATGGTGTTCTGGAACGGCGCCTGCATCGTGCACGACGAATTCAAGGCCTACGAGCTCGAAGCGCTCAAGCAGGAGCACCCCCACGCCAAGGTGCTCGTCCACCCCGAAAGCCCCGCCGAAGTCGTGGCCCTGGCCGACGCCGTGGGCTCCACCAGCGCCATCCTCAAGGCGGCGCGTGAGATGGACGCGCAGGAATTCATCGTCGCCACCGACAACGGCATGATGCACAAGCTGCGCACGCTCAACCCCGGCAAGACCTTCTACGAAGCCCCCACCGCTGGCAACAGTGCCACCTGCAAGAGCTGCGCCCACTGCCCCTGGATGGCGATGAACGGCCTGGCCGACGTGGCGCGGGTGCTGGAGACGGGGGCGAACGCCATCCACGTGGATCCGGCGCTGATTCCGCGCGCGCGGCAACCCATCGACCGCATGCTGGCGTTCACGGCGGCGGTCAGGAACGGGCAGGCGCCGGGGGCGCTGGTGCCGAATATCGGGGCGGTGTGATGGGGATGCTTCGGATTTGATAGCTGCTGACGCTTGGTGGACGGGCGCTGGTGGCTTATTTGGCTCCAAGGAGCCCTTCGTCACAACAGTTCCACGTCCCGCACAGGCGCGGCCACGGATGGAGCCAAGGCAAGCTCCACATTCCGGCAGGGCGGGGCTTGCAGCACATCGACCAGCGCCTGGCCCGTGCGCCCCCCTTGCAGCCGCCGGAAATTCTCCGCCGCGATCACGACGACTTCATCCCGCCCAGGCACGGTCACATGCTGCGGCCCGTCGCTGCGCACGCGCCGCACCCGCGAAGCCTCGCTCACGCCGGTTGCAATACAAACCCCTCGGCAGCCTGCCCAGGCCATAGCTCGTAGTCCACCAGTTTGTCCTCGATGCCGCCGTTCTTGGGGCTGTGGGGAATACCCAAGGCGCGGGCCGCCGCAATGCTGATTTCGCCAATGCGCGCGCTCGGCCCCGCGTCCGCCACCACGCAATCCACGGTGCGGCCCTTGTAGGTCACGCGCGCCTTGCAACCGCGCACCACGCCAACGGTTTCCTTGACGATGAGGGGCGGCACCACCACGTAGGGAACGGTCTCCGCATCCACATAGGCTGCCGGGTCGTCCGCCGACATGCCCGGGTGCCTGTACCACGTCTTCGAGGCAATCAGCCCGCCCGCAAACACCCTGGGCTGACCGTCCGGCCCCAGGATGGCAATGGCGGAATCTCCGGTGCGCACCACACGCCCGGCCACCAGGCGCATGCCGCCGTTGGCAAGGTAATCAGTGCCCGTGTCCGTGTCGTTGTAGGCGACGGGCTGCCCGTTTTGGCCATTGGCACCGTCTGCGTCGATGGATGCGCCGGATCGATACCAGACGCGGCCATCGTCGTCTTCGTTGATCTGTACGCCGCTGATGAATCCTATGGTATTTGACATGATTGACCTGCTTTTTATTGGTAGTGGTGCAATTGATCTTCTTTGATATTTCTTATTAATAGTTTTTTTGATGGAATATAAAGCATATATTCCGCCTTTGTTACAAAAGAGGATTTGATGAGGTTCGTGTTGGCTGCATCAAGTGTTTTTAGGTCGCTTTCTGTTTTTCCCTGAGTTGTAGAGCATTTGTACATCATCAGATTTGTTTGTTCTGTTGACAGGGTAAGGTTGTTGTAAATTGAGCCAGTCTTTATTCTTGGTATTTCACGAATTGCTTCGCATAAAAATATTTTATCTTCGCGGATGTATGAATTAAGAGCTGTGTTGATTTGGGGCGGAGGTATTGTGATTGTGCTGGTCTTTATTCCAAATTTGTTCCCCTTCTTGTTTTGAAATAATTCTCCATTTATAGTTATTTTGGTAATTATTTTGTATGTCCCGCTATAACCTGCAATGTATACCAATCCGCCCAGGGCGAAAATTTCTTTTGACCCACCCAATTCACTTGATCCACTGTCATCGAGGATTGAAAAGTCTGACTGTGCGTCTGCATCGAATCCTCCGGGGGGAGTGGGTAGGCGGTAAGCCGGGTCTTCTTCAATTCTTTGTCTTACCTCTTCTGGCAGGCTAATTATATTGAAGGGGGCTGTCGGTAGTTGTGGTATTGAAATCTTCGCAGACTTGGCGGATTCAAATTTGGCACCGGGCATGCCAAGGCTTAATGCCTTGGCTTTTGATAATTCAGCACCACTTGCATCTCCCAATAGCATCTGCGCCTTGAAAAGATAGAGCCAGGCATTTTCATCGTTTGGATCGCTTTCAAGACCGGCACGAAATAAATCCGCTGCTGTTGCCGGATCATTGGATTGCAATGCTTGAAATGCGCGGGAGAAAATTTCTTTACTTGAAAGTCTCTGTGGTGCGCTGGGGGCTGGCGTACCCGATTTTTTAGGTGCAATCCTTGGGGTTTTTTCTTGGGCGGAACAAATGCTGGCCACTGACGCCAAGGCAATCACCAAGATCCATTGTGGCGTGAGCTTCATTCTTCATACACCTTTGTGTTCAAGGTTGATGACTCGAGCTTTTCTGCGCGGAATTGGCCAGAATCCTGGTATGCGGAGCATGGCCCTTTGCTCTGCCAGTGACGGGCCACGCATTTGTACATGGTGGTGCCATAGCATACGAATGAATCATCGGCATAATAATTGAGGCGATGATCCCCTTCGCGTGCTGGTTTGGTGAAATACGAGCAAGATTGCCCGCTGTAGTCGCGCTTGGGGTCTGGTGGCGTGAATGGAGCAGGTGCCCAAGGGTTGCTTTCAGCGGCCACGACATTGGGCTGGGACTGGATTGCATTGAAGGCTGCATCTGCATCGTTCATGATTTGCCTGGCCACTCTTTGCACGCAGGCTAAATATTCTGTAAATTGTCCGCCGCCCCGATGGCGGTTCTCGCATTCCTCATGGGTATTAGGTTGTTCGCTTGCATTTTCTCCTGTTGCGTTGTTTGCGCCTGCGGTAATGCACTTCTTGAGCGCAGCATTGACATCCCTGGTCACTGCCTTGGTGACTCTGCACACTTCCGCATTGGGATAGGTGGCGCAGTCCTGCGTTGACATTTCCCGCAGTGCCTGTTCTGTACGGGCCAGTAACGCCCTTGCCGACCCTGCCTGGGCAATGGCGCCAGCCAAATCAAAAGGGCCGCCTCCAGCCATGATGCTGGCGGGGCAGGCATCGGATTGAGGATCGCTATTGGTCAATTGCTGGCGTGGAGCGTTGTTTCGCTCATTTTCTGCGGCAGCTTCTTCGGAACGCCCGATTGCCGCACCGATAGCGCCAATGGCCTTGAGCACTTGTTGCGCTCTTTCCGCAGAGGAGTTGCTATTGGTATTGTTTTGTTGATTGGCTGTGCCTGATTTTGGGCAACCAGGGTGGCCATCGCAAATGCCTCGAACGACTCTCTGGGAAAGAACCAGGCCGTGCGTTGACATTAAAATGAAGGCGACGATAAATGATCTTCTGAATTTCACGATGGCTGTTGATGAGTTATTGGGAAAATACTTTTAATATGTGTCATCAATTTATTGTGATGAAGTCGTATTTTCCGTTCAGCGACCGGGTCTTGATGCCCCTTTCGCCGCCTTCGCCAACCTTGTCCCCGTAATTTCCCTCGATGGTCTGAAAGGTGCCTGCCTGAAAGGCGTAGGCAAATCCCGTGTGAACCCAGTCGATGGGGGATTTCCGCTCCAGAAAGATCGAGACGTGCTGCAATTTGGGCGCGTTGCCCTTGGCATCCGGGTGCGAGCCTTCGACGAACCGGCCCGCATCCTGCGCCTGCCTGGCCAGGGTGTCGCAGCCCGCAGTGGAGCGCTGGAGCCCCGCGCCGTGGCGGTCTGCTTCAGGATGAAGGTGACGAAGTACGCACACCATTGGACTTCCTTGCCTTCCGTCCCACGGGCATAGAGCCGCACCCACGGCCCCCGGTTGTCCCCGCCTACCTCGGCGGCGCCTTGGCGCATGTGAGCGCGTGCCACCTGCCACACGGCAATGTCATAAGGTACGCCGGGGTCCGGCTGGGCGTCCAGGGCGTTTTGCATGGGGGCCGTCAGCGCATTCCAGGTGCCTTCATCCAGGGTGGCAGATGGAAACAGGCCGTTGTCTGCCTGGAAGGCTGCGAGCGCACGGGCCGTGGCCGGGCCGAAGTCGCCATTCAGCACCAGTCCACGTCCCGACAGGGTGAGCCATTCCTGAAGACGCTTGACGCCATCGCCCTGGGCGGCTTGGGCCAGGGGGCCAGGGTAGGCCAGTTCGGCCTGGGCCGATTGTGTTGTGTATGCAGGCATGGGCGTCTCCTGGCAGTTTGGTTGGGTTGAAGCTGTCTGATGCATTTGAGCAAGCCAAATGGCGCATGCGCTATCCCGCAAATGCGGGGTGGCAGAACGGCAATTTGTGTGCTATCGCTAGTTTTAGGGAATGAATTCTGACTTTATGGGTTGCTTTTTGTGGAATTTCCACCTTTTTTGTTCTTCATGTCAATAGAGGTTGCTATCAACCTACGGGGTTGATATGGAGCAACCCAATGAAGGACGACTTTGAGCGCAGCATTGCAATGGAAGTGGGCGCAGCCATCCGCGCCCGCCGGTTGCAGGCCGGGCTGTCGCAAGACCAGTTGTCTGAGTTGCTGGACGTAGGCCCGGAAGCCGTCTCGCGCATGGAGCGCGGCGTGGTGATGCTGACCATCCCCCGGCTGGTGGAACTGTCCAATGCGCTGAACTGCCCTGTCGAAGCCTTCATCCCCCGCGTCAGCGGCTCCACCCAATCGGGCGCGAACGAGATCGCCCGCATGCTCAAGCCGCTGAACAAGAAGGATGTGCAGTTCGTCATGGATATCCTTGAGCGCACCTGCAACCACCTGGCTTCCTGACGACCAGGGGCGGTTGCTCATTTTTTCATAGCTGCTAGCGCTTTCTGGATAAGCGCAGGAGGCCGATTTGGCTCAAATTCCCATGGCTGCTTTCTTGCTCCCCTTGCTATCCGATACCGCATTGCGGCAACTCGGCGGCGCCGCCGTCTTCGCGCGCGGCCAGGCCTATGCCGCCAGCGGCGCCATCCAAGCCCTGGAAGACGCCGAGCCCGTGCCCGGCGAGCAGGCAGCGCTGGCGGCCGTGGTACAGGGCACCCACGCCTACCAGGTGCGCGTGTGGATCGACGATGAGGACGATCTGGACGGGGCGTGCGACTGCCCCCACGCGCAGGACGGCAACTTCTGCAAGCACCAGGTGGCGCTGTGCCTGGCTTGGCGCGCTGCGCTGGGTGGCGAGGCCTCCGCGCCGCACGCGCAGGCCGCCCGCAAGGTGGCCGCCGCGGCCAAGCGGGCCCGCACCCAGGCCAGCAACCGCGATGCGCTGCACGCCTTCGTGCGGGCGCAGCCTGCCGAGGCCCTGGCCGAACGCCTCTGGGCCTGGGCCGGGAACGACCGCGCCCTGATGGCCGACCTCAAGGCCTGGCAGGCCGAGCACAGCGCGGGCAGCGACACCAAGGCCTTGCGCGGCGCCATCGGCGACCTGCTGCGCCAGCGCAGCGGCTACCTCGACTGGCACGAGATGCCCACCTACATGCGCCGCGCGGGCCGGGTGCTGCCCCTGCTGCAGCCCTGGCTGCAGCGCGACCCGGCCGAGTTGCGCGCCCTGTGCGAGCACGCGCTGCGCTGCCTGTACAAGGTGGCCGAACACGCCGACGATTCCAACGGCGAGCTGGGCGGGCTGATGCAGGACCTGATCGCCCTGCTGACGCAGGCCCTGCACGCCGCGCCGCCGCCCGCCGCGTGGGTGGAGCGCTGGTTCACGCTCATGGCCGAAGACCCCTGGGGCCTGTGGGACGAAAAAGCCATCCTGGCCGCGGCCGGCCCCGCCGTGCTGGCCCGCTACACCGAGCGCGTGCGCGAGGAGTGGGACGGCTGGCAGCGCAGCCACCCGGCCACGGGCCGCTATGACTACCAGCGCAGCCAGCTGCGCGGCCGCTACCTCGCCAGCATCGCGGCCCAGGGCGACCCGCGCGCGCTGCGCGATGCCATGGCCGCCAGCGCCGCCGACCCGGGCGAATTCCATGACCTCGTGGCCCTGTGCGAAGCCCAGGGCTGGTACCGCGAGGCCTTCCAGTGGGCGCAGGCGGCGGCCAAACGCCATCCGCAGGACTGGCGCAGCGAGGACGACCTGCTGCGCTGCTACGAGCGCGACGGCTGGGACGAGGAGGCCCTGGCCATCTGGCGCCGCCGCCTGGCGGCCAACGCCTCGCCGGACGTCTACCAGTCCGCATTGAAAGCCGCCGAGCGTGCCGGGCGTGACCGCGCCGCTTACCGCGCCGAACTGTTCGCCTGGGCCGAGCAGCGCGAAGCCGATGCGCTGCAGGCGCGGCGCAAAAATCCCTACGGCCAGCAGGCGGGTGCCATGGAGCGCGACGTAAGCCTGCGCACCGCCTGGCTGCTGGCCGACCGGGACCTGGAAGAGGCCCTGGCCCTGGTGCAGCAAAGCGGCGTGCGCTGCGCGGCCGCGACGTTGGAAACCCTGGCGCGCAAGTTGCCCCGGCGCCATCACGCCGAAGCAGCGCAACTACTGCAGCGCGTGTTCGCACAGGCCATGGAAAGCGCAACGTCTCCCTATGCCAAGCCCTTGGAACTGGTGCGCGAGATCCTGGAGCGCCTGCCCTCGGCGCAACAGGCCGCATGGCTGGCCGAGCTGCGTACGCGCTACAAGCCCAAGCGCAACTTCATCGCCGGCCTGCCATGACCATTCGGCTCCCGCCCATGCAAAAAGCCCGCCGAAGCGGGCTTTTTGCATGGGACCTGCGTGGATTACTTCAGTTCCATCGGGGTCTTGGTGCCGTTGATGAACTGGCTCAGCGTGTAGCTGGGGTTCTTCATCTCGCCGTTGGCCTCGAACTGGATGCGCGAGGTCACGCCGGCGTAGTCGGACTTCTGCAGGAAGGGGATGTACACCTTCGGATCCCACGAGTTGGCGCGCTTCATGGCGTCGGCCAGCAGCATGGTGGCGTCGTAGAAGTACGGGCTGTAGACCTGGAACTGGCCGGGGAACTTGGTGTCGTAGCGCTTCTTCCAGTCGCTGCCGCCGGGCATCTTGGCCAGCGAGGCGCCGCCGTCGGCGCAGACCACGTTCTCCAGCGGCTTGGCGCCGGCCGCCACCTTGGCCAGCTCGGGCACGCAGATGCCGTCGCCGCCCAGCAGCTTGGCTTCGTTCATGCCCAGCTGGGCCATCTGGCGCAGCATCGGGCCGGCCTGGCCGTACATGCCGCCGTAGAAGATGGCGTCGGGCTTCTTGGCCTTGATCGAGGTCAGGATGGCCATGAAGTCGGTGGCCTTGTCGTTGGTGAACTCGCTGGCCACCACCTTCACGCCCTGCTTCTCGGCTTCCCTCTTGAACACGCTGGCCAGGCCCTGGCCGTAGGCGGTGCGGTCGTCGACCACGGCCACGGTCTTGAGCTTGGCGATCTTGGCCACGTAGTCGGCCAGGGCGGCGCCCAGGGCGTTGTCGTTGGCGATGACGCGGTAGGTCGTGTTCCAGCCCGGCTTGGTCAGCTCGGGGTTGGTGGCGGCGCCCGTGATCATGGGGATGCCGCAGTCGTGGAACACCTTGGAGGAGGGGATGGCCACGCCCGAGTTCAGGAACGTGGCGGCGCCGGCGACCTTGTCGTCGCACAGCTTCTGCGAAGCGGCCGTGCCCTGCTTGGGATCGGCGGCATCGTCTTCAGCCACCAGCTGGAACTTGACCTTCTTGCCGCCGATTTCCAGGCCCTTGGCGTTCAGGTCTTCGATGGCCATGCGCACGCCGTTTTCATTGTCCTTGCCGAAGTGGGCCTGGGGACCGGAGACGGGGCCGATGTGGCCGATCTTGACGACCTGCTCCTGGGCCATGGCTGCCGAACCCATGCCTGCCACCACGGCGGCGATAAACAACTTGCGCGAAATCGTCATTCAGAACTCCTCAGAGATATCAATAGGAACCAGGGTTGTATAGCGGCATCGCTGCGCTTGGCAATGATGGAAACACTATGAGAGGCTCGAAGCAAAAACGGTGCCAGAATCGCGGCCCAGACAGGGGGCGTTGACTGGCGCCCCTATGTGCGAACAAGTGCGCAAATCCTGCTCCGTTCTGACGTGATTTCATTTATCGATTTTTCTGATCCGCGTGATGCTGGCGCGCAACGGTTGCGCCATGCCTTCGGTGCCCCGCGCCAGGTGCTGGCCGCCCATGCCCTGCACGAGGTCCGCCCGGTGGTCGAGGCCGCCGAGGCGGCGGCGCGCGCCGGCGCCTGGGTGCTGGGCTGGCTGTGCTACGAGGCCGCTGCGGCGTTCGACCCGGCCCTGGTGGTGCATGCACCGGAAGAGGGCGCTGCGCTGGCATGGTTCGCGGTGCACGATGCGCCCGGGGCATGGCCGCAGGCGCGGGCGGAGGGTGCTGCCGTGATTGACTGGCACGGCCAGCCCGTGCTGGCGGCGTTCGAGCAGGCGCTGGCGCACATTCAGCAGGGCATCGCCGCCGGGGCGTATTACCAGGTCAATTTCACGGCGCCGCTGCAGGGGCGCTTCGAGGGCGATGCCGCCGCGCTGTTCGCCGCCCTGCAGCGCGCGCAGCCCGGGGGCTACGCGGCGCATGTGGACGCGGGCGATGGCACGCAGGTGCTGTCGGTGTCGCCCGAGCTGTTCTTCGACTGGCAGGCCGGGCCCGACGGGCAGGGCGAGATCCTCGCGCGCCCCATGAAAGGCACGGCCGCACGCGGCGCCACGCCCGCGCAGGACGCGGCGCAGGCCGCGCAACTGCGCGCCAGCCTCAAGGAGCGGGCCGAGAACGTGATGATCGTGGACCTGCTGCGCAACGACCTGTCGCGCATCGCCGTGCCGCACAGCGTGTGCGTGCCGCGCCTGTTCCATGCCGAGCAACTGCCCACGGTGTGGCAGATGACGTCGGACGTGCAGGCGCGCACCCGTGCCGGCACGCGGCTGGTGGACGTGCTGGCCGCGCTGTTCCCCTGCGGCTCGGTCACCGGCGCGCCCAAGGTGCAGGCCATGCGCGCCATCCACGCGCTGGAGGGCGGGCCGCGCGGCGTGTACTGCGGCGCGCTGGGCCTGCTGCGCCCAGCGCCCGAACGCGGCGCCGGTGCCATCGCCGCCACGTTCAACGTGCCGATCCGCACCATCGAATTGCAGGGTGCGCAGGCGCGCTGCGGCATCGGAAGCGGCATCGTCTGGGGCGCGCGCAGCGACGCGGAGTGGCGCGAATGGGAGGCCAAGCGCGCTTTCGTTGAGCGCGCCAGCGCGCCATTCGAGATCCTGGAAACCCTGGCGCTGGAGGGCGGCGCCTACCGCCACCTGGCCGACCACCTGGCGCGCATGCGCGCGTCGGCGGCGCACTTCGGCTATCCGTTCGAGGAGGCCGCCGTGCAGGGCTGCCTGCGCGCGCTGGCCGAGGCGCACCCCGGCGGGCCCTGGCGCGTGCGTCTGCTGCTGGACGCGCGCGGCGCTGCGCGCGCCGAGGCCTTTGCCCTGGCTGCCACGCCGCAACCCGTGCGCCTGGCGCTGGCCGCGCGGCCGCTGGTGCAGGCGCATGGCGAATGGGTGCGCCACAAGACCACGCGGCGCGCGCACTACGCGGCGTTCGCGCCCGCCGCCGGGTCGGGCGTGTTCGACACCATCCTGCACAACGCGGCGGGCGAGATCACCGAGACCACTTTCGGCAACATTGCCGCGCTGCTCGATGGCCGCTGGATCACGCCGCCGCTGGGCTGCGGCCTGCTGCCGGGCGTGGGCCGTGCCGTGGCGCTGCGCCAGGGGCGCGTGCAGGAAGGGCTGTTGCGGCTGCAGGATGTGCCGCGCGTGCGGCAGTGGGCCTTCGTCAACAGCCTGCGCGGCTGGCTGGACGCGCGGCTGGTGTAGCGCCGCCGCCGCACCACGGGCGCGCCCGCCCGTGCCCGGGATACAATCGGAAACAACCTCCAGCCCTTGCCTGGCAAGCGCTGGCAGCTATGAAAAAAGGAGTCGTTGCCCTGGCCGCGCGTGGCGCGCAACGCCGCCCCGGCATGGCACGATAAAGGACGCGCACAACGCAGGCCCGACGGAAGATGCTCCATGGCACAAGATGACATCAGTTTCACGGATTTGATGGCCTCGTCCATCCACGACATGAAGAACTCGCTGAACGTGCAGATCAGCGCGTTGGAGAAAATCGCCGCGCAGTGCAAGGCCCATGGCGACACGCAGGACTACACCGACCTGGGGGGCGTGATCTACCAGGCCAACCGGATGAATGCCAACCTCATCCAGCTGCTGAGCCTGTACAAGCTGGACAAGGCCATCTACCCGGTCGATATCGCCGAGTGCCCGGTCGCCGAGCTGGTCGAGGATGCGCTGGCGATGTACCGGCCGGTCATGGCGTTCAAGGACATCGGGGTGGAGGTCGATTGCGACGCCGGCTGCTACTGGTACCTGGACCGCGACCTGATGGCCGGGGTGCTGCTGAACGCGCTGAACAACGCCTTCCACTACACGCGCGACAAAATCCGCATCGCCGCGCGCATCGACGGCGGGTGCCTGGAGCTGCGCGTGGAGGACAACGGCCAGGGCTACCCGGCGCACATGCTGCGCGACGAGCGCGTGAACGCCAGCGCCGCAGGGGTGAACTTCCGCACCGGCAGCACCGGGCTGGGCTTTTACTTCTCGGCCCAGGTGGCGCGCGTGCACCGCAACGGCGGCCGCCAGGGCATGCTCATCATCGAGAACGGCGGCGCCTGGGGCGGCGGCTGCTTCGTCGTGCGGCTGCCGTAGGAAAGAACAAACAACATGCCATCTGCTGCATTGACGAAGGCCAAGGTGCTGGTCGTGGACGACTACCAGGGCATGCGCACCATCCTGCGCGACCTGGTGCGCTCCATGGGCGTGACGCGCGTGGACACCGCCGCCAGCGGTCGCGACGCGCTCAACCACCTGCGCACCAACCGCTACGACGTGGTGATCTGCGACTTCAACCTCGGCATCGGCCTGAACGGCCAGCAGGTGCTGGACGAGGCGCGGCTGCACGACTACATCGGCGTGTCCACCATCTGGGTCATGGTCACGGCGGAGAAAACCGCCGAGATGATCATGGGCGCGGCCGAGGCCAAGCCCGACGAATACCTGCTCAAGCCGATCAACCAGAACATCCTCGAAGGCCGCCTGGAGCGCCTCATCGTCAAGAAGCAGGCCCTGCGCGGCGTGGAGGAGGCGCTGCGCGGGCGCGACTACGCCACGGCGCTGGCGCGCTGCAACCAGCTGCTCGTTGCCGAGGGCGGCAAGGCCCCCGAGATCCTGCGCATCAAGAGCGACCTGCTGCTCAAGCTGGGCGACTACGACGGCGCCAAGACCCTGTTCGAGTCGGTGCTGGCCGCGCGCAGCGTGCCCTGGGCGCGCACCGGGCTGGGCAAGGTGTACTTCCATCAGGGCCAGTACGAGATGGCGCGCAGCCAGTTCCGCCAGGTGCTGGAGGAAAACCGCATGTTCATCGAGGCCGCCGACTGGCTCGCCAAGACCTTCGACGCCATGGGCGACAAGCCCCAGGCCCAGCAGGTGCTGCAGGCCGCCGTGAAGCTCTCGCCCAACTCGGCCTACCGCCAGCGGGCGCTGGGCGAGACCGCCTGGCGCAACGGCGCGCTCGACGTGGCGCAGGGCGCGTTCGAGAAAACCATCCAGATCAGCGAGTTCTCCTCCAACAAGCACCCCGCGGCCTACGTGGCGCTGGCGCGCGTGCTGTCCGACAGCGACAGCCCGGAGGAGGCGCTGAAGCTGCTCAAGCGCACCAACGAGGTGTTCAAGGACAGCAAGGACGGCGTCAACATCGCCATCCAGGCCGCCGCCGTGCAAAGCGCCGTGCACCACAAGGCGGGGCAGGCCGAAGAGGCGCAGGCCGCCATGGCGCAGGTCGAGGCGCTGCTGGCCAGCCACGCCGACAAGGCCAGCCCGCAGACCGCCATGGAAGTGGCCCAGAGCATGCTGGCCCTGGGGCGCAAGGAGCAGGCCTGCGCGCTGATGCGCAACCTGGTCAAGTCGCACCACGAGGATGCGCAGCTCTCCGGCCAGGTGCAGGAGCTGTTCGAGCAGGCACAGATGGGCGAGGAAGGGCGCACGCTCATCGCCGAGTCGCGCGAGGAAGCCATCAGCATCAATAACCAGGGCGTGCTGCTGGGCCGACAGGGCCAGTTCGCCGAAGGCGCGCGGCTGCTGCGCATCGCGCTGCAGAACCTGCCGCACAGCGAGGTGATGATGATGAACCTGTGCGGCCTGTTGATCGGGCAGATGCGCGCCGAGGGGCGCTCCGACGCCCTGCTGGCCGAAATCATGGGCCTGCTCGAGCGCGTGAACGAGATCAACCCCGACAATGCCAAGTACCGCCAGTACATGGCGCTGCTGCGGCCCGCGGGTGGGCGCTGACCTTTTTTGTACGGAAATTACCAGCTAAATCGGCCTCCAGGCCTTTCTGGGAAAGCGCAAGCAGCTATCGAAACGTGAGCGCATGGCATCCGCTGCGGCGGGCCTGCGCGAAGGAAAGGAAGTCGATGCGCAAGACGACATGGGCCATGGCCGCCGTGGTGGCGGCCGCGCTGCTCCCGGCCGCGCCGGCCTGGGCCATCTACAAATGCCAGGGCGCCGATGGCAAGGTCACCTTCCAGGACGCCCGTTGCCCGGGGCAGGGGGAGGAGATCGAGGTCAAGCTCCCCACGGGGCCCGCCGTGCCCGCCTCCGCACCCGCCAAGCGCGCCCCCGCCGCGAAGAAGGAGGGCGTTTTCGGCGAACGCTGGCAGCGCCGCACCGCGCTGGAAACCAGCGGCGTGGCCAACGCGCAGGCCGACCTCGAAGAACACCGCGCCCAGTGCGCGCGCGAACGGGCCGCGCTGGCCGAGCAGCAGGCGCAGGCGGTGGGGCGGCGCACCGTGGCGGGCAGGCTGCAGGCGCAGGAGTTTGCCGGCGAAATGGAAGCCGCCGAGGCCGCATGCAACGAACGCACGCGGGCGCTGGAGGCGGAGCTGGGCACGCTGGAAAAAGAGCTGCACGAGCTACAGCAAAAACCCTGATACACCGCTCAGGCCGTGTTACGGGCGAATGGCGGCCGCAGCGCGGCCTGCTGCGCCAGCAGTCCCTCGAAAGCCTGCCACAGCGCGCGCGGCGCCGGGCCGGCGGGATGGAGTTGCGCCAGCGCGCAGGCCGTGGCTTCCAGCGTGCTGCGCTGGTGCGCGGCCTGGGCCTTGCGCAGCTCGCCATAGCGCGAGGGCGGCGCGTGCGCCAGCGCCAGGCGCGGCAGCGTCTGCAGGGCGGGGTTGGCGTAGAGCATCTTGCGGCTCTTGCGCCAGGTGCCGTCGAGCACGATGAGCCGCAGCGCGTGCGGCGCGGGCGCGGGGCAGGGCCAGGGCGCGCTGGCCGCGAGGCCCAGGGCGTCGCCATCGGGTGTCGGCGGGTACAGCAGCACGCCGTGGCGCGGCGCATCGCCCGCGCGCCAGGGCGCGTGCAGCCAGGCGGCCAGTTGCGCGGGGTCGAACCGTTCGCCCACTTCCAGCCGGCTGCCCGGCAGGCACAGGTGCAGCAGGCGTGCCGTGCCCTTGGCCTCCAGCACCTCGGCGGGGTGCTGCAGCACCAGCAGCTGCACGGGGCTGTGCACCGGCCGCACCAGCGCGCACAGGCAGGCGCGCGGCGGGCGCAGGCACTGCGCGCAGCGCGTGCGCAGGGCTGCGGTGGGGTTTACAGGCGGCCCTTGTAGTAGCTGCCCCGGTCCATGTCGGCGATCTCGACGCTGAGCTGCACCAGCATGCCGGCCGGTTGCGGCGTGAGGCGGCGCAGCACGGCGGCAATGGCGTCCGACAGTTCTTTTTTCACCGTGTCGCTGCGGCCCGAGAGCAGGCGCAGCTGCACGTGGACGAAGCCGCGCTGCGCGGGCGCGGTGCCGATCTCGAAACAGGACAGCGGCAGCAGGCGGGCCTTGACGTCGGCTTCGTCCTGCACCGTGGGGTGGCCGCAGACCACGGCATTGAGTTCGGCCAGCAGTTCCCGGCCGGGCAGGCCGGCCAGGTTGTCGGTGTATTCGACGGTGATGTGGGGCATGGGGGGCTTTCGGTGGAGAGGGGTCAGAGCTGCTGCGTGGGCACGTGGTGGCGCAGTTCCACCTGGCGGTTGGCGCCGTCCACGAACACCAGCTGGGGCTGGTGGGCGGGCACGTCCTTCTCGTGCACCTGGGCGAAGGCCGCGATGATGAGCAGATCGCCCACGCAGGCGCGGCGCGCGGCCGAGCCGTTCACGGAGATCATGCCGCTGCCGCGCTGGCCCTTGATGGCGTAGGTGACGAAGCGCTCGCCGTTGTCCACGTTCCAGATGTGCACCTGCTCGTTCTCGCAGATGTTGGCGGCGTCGAGCAGGTCCTCGTCGATGGCGCACGAGCCCTCGTAGTGCAGCTCGCAGTGCGTGGTCTTGACGCGGTGGATCTTGGATTTGAGCAGGGTGCGGAACATGGGGCGTAGAGGGCGATGCGGGTGAAAAACCCGTGAGTCTATACAACCCCCCGGGCCGCGCGGTGGGCAAGGCTGCGGGCACGATTGTGGTTTTTCCGCCAATGTGGTGCTGCGCTACGGGTTTTCACGAAGGTTTCATGGGTGGTTCGTGTAATGCACGCAGCCCTCGGGCTTTTCCCATTCACATAACCACAGTTGAATACCATGAAACGAACCCTCCTTGCCCTGGCCGCACTGGCCACCGCCGCAGGCGCTTCGGCCCAAAGCTCCAGCGTGACCCTTTTCGGCGTGGCCGACGTTTCCGTAGCCCGCATCTCCACCACCGACAAGAGCGTGTCCGGCCTGGCCAACGGCGGCAACTCCAGCAGCCGCCTGGGCTTTCGCGGCGTGGAAGACCTGGGTGGCGGCCTGCAGGCCGGTTTCTGGCTCGAAGGCGGCCTGAACGTCGATGACGGCGGCTCCGGCTTCAAGTTCGACCGCCGTTCCACCGTCAGCGTGATGGGTGGCTTTGGCGAAGTGCGCCTGGGCCGCGACAAGACCCCGTCGTACCAGAACCTGGAAACCTTCCATGCCTTCGGCGACACCGGCATGGGCGCCATCAACGGCCACAACCTGATCAGCGGCTCGGCCACCGGCACGCCCGAGGGCTCGAATCCCAAGCGCGTCTCCAACGGCGTGAGCTACCTGCTGCCCAAGCTCGGCGGCGTGTACGGCCAGGTGACCTACGGCTTCGGCGAGCAGGCCGGCAGCACCAGCCTCTCCAGCACGATCGGCCTGCGCGTGGGCTATGCCAACGGCCCGCTGAACGTGGCCGCGGCCTACGGCGTCGTCAAGGGCGGCACGACCGCCGACACCGTGGACTACAAGAACTTCAACCTGGGCGCTTCGTACAACTTCGGCGTGGTCACCCCCATGGTGCTGATCGCCTCCGAGCGCGGCAACGACAAGCGCGTCGATCTGTACAGCTTCGGCGTGAAGGCCCCCGTGGGCCCTGGCGAGCTGCGTGCCGCCTTCTCCCTGTACAAGGACAAGAAGGTGGACAACAACGATTCCAAGCGTTTCGCCATCGGCTATGGCTACCAGATGTCCAAGCGCACGGAGCTGTATGCGGCCGTGGCGCGCCTGAGCAACGACGACAAGGCCGCGCGCAAGCTGGGCTCGTCGCTGAGCCCGACGCCTGGCGTGGGCAACAGCCTGACCGGCTACGAAATCGGCCTGCGCCACAACTTCTGAGGCCGGCCGGCGCCGCCGGGTTTCAGCCTTCGGATGGGGAAGCCAGCAGCCCGGGCGTGAATTCAGCCTCAGTCAGCCCCGCAAGCCATGCTTGCGGGGCTTTTTCGCGTGTGGGTGGGCGGTGCTCAGCGCTGCAGCGCGGGCACGAGGATGGTGGGCGCCGCCGGCGCGGCCAGCGCAGGCCAGTCGCGGCTGTAGTGCAGGCCACGGCTTTCGTGGCGCATCTGGGCGCTGCGCACGATCAGGTCGGCCACCTGCACCAGGTTGCGCAGCTCCAGCAGGTCGCGGCTGACGTGGAAGTTCGAGTAGAACTCGTGGATCTCGCCCGTGAGCAGCGCGATGCGGTGCGCCGCGCGCTCCAGCCGCTTGTCGGTGCGCACGATGCCCACGTAGTCCCACATGAAGCGGCGCAGCTCGTCCCAGTTGTGCGAGATGACCACGCACTCGTCGGCGTCGGTCACGCGGCTGTCGTCCCAGGGCGGCACGGCGGGCAAGGCGGCGCGCGGCACCTCGGCAATGGCCTGGGCCGCCGCGCGCGCGTACACCATGCATTCGACCAGCGAGTTGCTGGCCAGGCGGTTGGCGCCGTGCAGGCCGGTGCAGGCGGTCTCGCCGATGGCGAACAGGCCCTGCAGGTCGGTGCGCCCGGCCAGGTCGGTGAGCACGCCGCCGCAGGTGTAGTGGGCCGCCGGCACCACGGGAATGGGCTCGCGCGTGATGTCCAGCCCCAGCTCGGCGCAGCGCGCCAGGATGTTGGGGAAGTGCAGTTGCAGGAAGCGCGGGCTCTGGTGCGAGATGTCCAGGTGCACGCAGTCCAGGCCGTGCTTCTTCATCTCGAAGTCGATGGCGCGCGCCACCACGTCGCGCGGCGCCAGCTCGGCGCGCGCGTCGTGCTGCGGCATGAAGCGCGTGCCGCCCTTGCTGGCGGGCAGCTTGAGCAGCCCGCCCTCGCCGCGCACGGCCTCGGTGATGAGAAAGCTCTTGACATGCGGGTGGTACAGGCAGGTCGGGTGGAACTGGATGAACTCCAGGTTCGCCACGCGGCAGCCCGCGCGCCACGCGGCGGCGATGCCGTCGCCCGTGGCCGTGTCGGGGTTGGTGGTGTAGAGGTAGACCTTGCCCGCGCCGCCCGTGGCCAGGATGGTCTGCGGCGCGCGGAAGGTGACGACCGCGTCGGCGGCTTCGTCGAGTGCGTACAGCCCCAGGCAGCGCGGCGCGCCCGGCAGCCCGAGCTTGCGCGAGGTGATCAGGTCGACCAGCGTGTGGTGCTCGAACAGCGTGATGCCGGGCGTTTCGCGCACCACGTCGATCAGCGTGCGCTGCACGGCGGCGCCGGTGGCGTCGGTGGCGTGCACGATGCGGCGCGCGCTGTGGCCACCCTCGCGTGTGAGGTGCAGCGCCCCGTCCTCCTGCGAGAACGGCACGCCCAGGCCCTGCAGCCAGCGGATGGCGTCGGGCGCGTTCTCCACCACGAAGCGCGTGGCCGCCAGGTCGCACAGGCCGGCGCCGGCCACCAGCGTGTCCTGCACGTGCGCGTCGAAGCTGTCGCCCTCGGCCAGCACGGCGGCGATGCCGCCCTGGGCCCAGCCGCTGGCGCCGTCGTGCAACTGGCGCTTGGTCAGCACGGCCACGCGGTGGGTGGGGGCGAGCCGCAGCGCGGCGGTGAGCCCGGCGAGGCCGCTGCCCACGATGAGCACGTCAAAGTCTTGGGTTGTCATGGCAGGGAGGGGAAAAGGGCGTTCAAGCCGGGGTATAGGCCAGACGCACGTAGATGGGCGCGAAGGCTTCGGCCTGGGTGATTTCGATCAGCGTTTCCTTGGCCAGCTCCAGCAGCGCGATGAAGGTCACCACCATCACGGTGCTGCCTTTCTCGGGCTGGAACAGGTCCTCGAACTCGACGAAGCGCCGCCCCTGCAGCGCGCGCAGCACCATGCCCATGTACTCGCGCACCGAGAGCTCCTCGCGCGTGATGCGGTGGTGCTGCACCAGCTTGGCGCGTTTCAGGATGTCGCGCCAGGCGTCCTGCAGGTCGCTCAGTTGCACTTCGGGAAAGCGCGGCGCCAGGCTCTGCTCGATGGTCACCTGCGCCTTGAGGAAGTCGCGCCCGTACTGCGGCAGGTTGCCCAGTTGCCGGGCGGCGAGCTTCATCTGCTCGTATTCGAGCAGGCGGCGCACCAGCTCGGCGCGCGGGTCCTCGGCTTCCTCGGCGCCTTCCTGCTTCTTCGGCGGCAGCAGCATGCGCGACTTGATTTCGATGAGCATCGCCGCCATCAGCAGGTACTCGGCCGCCAGCTCCAGGTTGCGGCTGCGGATCTCATCGACGTAGGCCAGGTACTGGCGCGTGACGCCGACCATCGGGATGTCGAGGATGTTGAAGTTCTGCTTGCGGATCAGGTACAGCAGCAGGTCCAGCGGGCCTTCGAAGGCTTCGAGGAACACCTCCAGCGCATCGGGCGGGATGTACAGGTCCTGCGGCAGCGCGAACAGCGGCTCGCCGTACAGGCGCGCCAGCGCCACCTGGTCGACCACCTCGGGCATGGCGGCCGGTGGCGGGGGCGCATCGGCGTCGCTCCCGGGGCCCCTGCCTGCTACTGCTTGCATAGCTGCCAGCGCTTGCCAGTATTGGCCTGGAGCCTGTTTTTACTGCTTATCGGTCTGGCTGTAGGCGTAGTACACGTAGGACTTCTGCGCCACGCGGCCGGCGCGGTAGTCGTCCCACAGCGTGCGGTCCACGTTCTTGTCCCACAGCAGCGCGCGGCCGGCCTGCTGCTGGGCATCCAGCTCGGGCTTCTGCGTCTTCATCTGGTTGATGAACTGGGTGGTTTCGGATTGGTAGTCGGGACGGCGGAAAATAGACATGGACGGTAAACCTCTCAGAGCCCTCGATTTTAGCGACACACCCATGAAGCCCTTGAACCGTATCACCCGCCTGCTGGGCGCTGGCGCGCTGGCCCTGCTCGCCCTGGTGGGCTGCGACGCCCAGCGCATCCGCGAACTGGAGGAAGACGTCTCCACCGAGGCCGACGTGCGCGAGCGCTTTGGCGAGCCCGACGGCATCTGGCAGGAGAGCGACGGCGGCCGCACGCTGGAGTACAACCGCCAGCCCATGGGCCACCAGAACTACATGATCACCATCGGCCCCGGCGGCAAGATGACGGCGCTGCGCCAGGTGCTGGCGCCGCACCAGTTCGCCAAGGTGCAGCCGGGCATGGACAAGGAGGCCGTGCGCCGCCTGCTGGGCAAGCCCGCCAAGCAGATGGCCTTCGCGCTCAAGCAGGAAACCGACTGGGACTGGAACTGGATCGACCCGCCGAGCCGCGAAATGGTCTTTACCGTGACCTTCGGCGCCGACGGGCGCGTGCTGCGTTCGGGCAGCGTGGAGAAGATGCGCGACGGCGCGTGACCCTGGTTCACGTTCTTATGGCGCGATCTTGCGCTTGAGCGCGCGCGCCACCGGCGCAGGCAGGCTGGGCAGCGACTTGAGCAGCCACGGCAGCACCTTGCGCTTGGCGCCCGCGAGCGATTCGGGCACCAGCGCCTCGATCAGGTGCGGCCCCGGGTGGGCCAGCGCATGTTCCAGCGCCTGGCAGAAGTCCTCGGCCGTGCGGGCGCGCACCGCGTGCACGCCCATGCCCTGGGCCAGTTGCGCGAAATTCAGCACCGGCCCTTTCAGGTCGAGCTGCGATTTCGCCTTGGGGCCAGCCTCTTCGGCACCCACGCGCTCCAGCTCCACGTTCAGCACCGAGTAGCTGGCGTTGTTGAAGATCACCGACACCACGTGCAAGTGCTCGCGCGCCATGCTCCACAGCGCCTGGATGGTGTACATGGCCGTGCCGTCGCCGATCAGCGCGATCACCGGCCGGCTGGGGCAGGCGATGGCCGCGCCCACGGCGTTGGGCAGGCCCTGGCCGATGGCGCCGCCCGTGAGCGTCAGCAGGTCGTGGCGCGGGCAGCCCGCCGTCATCGTGCCCAGCATCAGGCCGGAGGTGATGGCTTCGTCGATCAGGATGGCGTTCTCGGGCAGCAAGTGGCCCACGGCCTTGCAGACCTTGGGCGCGGTGAGCGGCCCGCGCGGGCGCTCCGGGCGCCGGGCGGGGGCCAGCGGCGGCTCGGTGGCGGCGCCCAGCGTGGCGGCGAGTTTCTCCAGGCTGGCCGCCGCGTCCTGCGCGGGGCTGCTCAGGGTGTGCACCGTGCAGCCCTCGGGCACCAGGTCGCTGGCCTTGCCGGGGTAGGCGAAGAACGAGACGGGGGGCTTGGCATCCACCAGCACCAGGTGCCGCGCGCCCGCGAGCTGTACGCCCGCCAGCTCGGCCAGGTAGGCCACGCGCTCCACGGCAGGCAGGCCCGCGCCGCGCTCCATGCGGGTGGGGAAGACCTCGGCCAGCAACTGCACGCCGGTGCTGGCGGCAATGCGGGCGGCCGTGCGCAGCGCGCCTTCGCGCAGCGCCTGGCCGCCGAGCAGCACGATGGTTTTCTCGCCCGAGCGGATGGCCTGGGCGGCGGCCTGCACGGCTTCGTCGCTGGCGGCGGCGGGCGCGGGCTGCTGCGGCGGCGGGCAGGGCTGGCCACCCTCGCCCCAGGACACGTCGGCGGGCAGGATCAGCGTGGCCACCTGCCCCGGCAGGCCGCGCGCGGCGGCGATGGCGTCGGCCGCATCCTGGCCCAGCGCGGCGGTGCTTTGCGCGGTGCGCACGAAGCCGGGCGAGACGTTGCGCGCCACGGTCTCGATGTCGGACTGCAACTGCGCGTCGTAGCGCGTGTGGTAGGTGGCGTGGTCGCCCACGATGTTGACCACCGGCACCTTGCCCTTGCGCGCGTTGTGCAGGTTGGCCAGGCCGTTGCCCAGGCCGCAGCCCAGGTGCAGCAGCGTGGCGGCGGGCTTACCGGCCATGCGCGCGTAGCCGTCGGCCGCGCCGGTGGCCACGCCCTCGAACAGCGCCAGCACGGCGCGCATGCGCGGCTCGGTGTCCAGCGCGGCGACGAAGTGCATCTCGCTCGTGCCGGGGTTGGTGAAGCAGACCTCCACGCCCGCGTCGGCCAGGGTTTGGAGCAGGGCTTGTGCGCCGTTCATGAGAATCTCCTTGCTTCTGTATTGATAGCTGCTTGCGCTTGTCCTGTATGCGCTAGAGGCTGATTTGGCTATGAATCCGTGTCGAGGTGCCGCGGGCCGATGTCGGCGGTGCGCGTCACGCCCGCCAGCGTCATCGCCAGCAGCAGCTCGCGCTGCCACTGGGCCAGCAGCGTGCGCACGCCGGCCTCGCCCTGCGCGGCCAGCGCCCACACCCAGGGGCGGCCCACGAGCACGCCGCGCGCGCCCAGCGCCAGGGCCTTGAACACGTCTACGCCGCTGCGCACGCCGCCGTCCACCAGCACCTCGGTCTGCGCGCCCACGGCCTGGGCGATGGCGGGCAGCTTGGAAGCGGTCGAGGCGACGGAGTCGAGCTGGCGCCCGCCGTGGTTGGAGACGACGATGCCCTGTGCGCCCACGGCCACGGCGGCGCGCGCGTCCTCCACGTCGAGGATGCCCTTGAGCAGCAGGCGGCCCTGCCACTGGCCGCGCAGCCATTCGATGTCCTTCCAGGTCACGCCCGGGTCGAACTGCGCGTCCACCCAGGCCTTGAAGGCGTTCAGGTCGCGCGCGCCGGGCACCTGCGCGGTCAGGTTGCCAAAGCGCAGCGGCTTGCCGCGCAGCGCCACGTTCCACACCCAGCCAGGGCGCGCCAGCACCTGCGCGGCCCGGATGAGCGCGGGGCGCGCGCCGCTGGCGGCCATGCCGTGGCGGATGTCGCGCAGGCGCATGCCGGGCAGCGGCAGATCGACGGTGAAGACCAGCGTGCGGCAGCCGGCGGCCCACGCATCGTCCAGCAGCGCGCGCACGGCGCCGCGGTCGCGCAGCATGTAGAGCTGGAACCAGGGCGGCGCGCTGGCGGCGGCGGCCACTTCATCGAGCGCGCAGATGCCCACGGTGGAGAGCGTGAACGGCACGCCCGCCGCGTGCGCGGCGCGCGCGGCCTGCGCCTCGCCCCGGCGCGCGGCCATGCCGGCCAGGCCAATGGGCGCCAGCGCCAGCGGCATTGCGCAGGGCTGGCCCGCCAGGGTGGCGCGGGTGTCCACCTGGGCCACGTCCACCAGCACGCGCTGGCGCAGGTGCAGGGCGGCGAGGTCGTCCACGTTGGCGGCCAGCGTGCGCTCGCCGTTGGCGCCGCCGTCGATGTAGTCGAACAGGAAGCGCGGCAGGCGCTGGGCGGCCAGGCGGCGCCAGTCCTCGGTGGAGGCGGGGTAGGGCTTCATGGCGCGGGTCTCCCGGCGATGGAGCGCGCGGCGGCGCGCGCGGTGAGGATGCAGCCGGGCAGGAAGGTGCCCTCCAGCGAGCGGCGGCCAGAGGCCCCGCCGCCGCCGAAGCCCGCCGCCTCGCCCACGCAGTACAGGCCCGCGATGGGCTGGCCCGCGCCGTCGAGCACGCGGCTTTGCAAATCCGTTTGCAGCCCGCCCAGGCTCTTGCGCGTGATGAGCTGCATCTGGATGGCGATGAACGGCCCCGCGCCCGGCTTTTGCAGCGGCGCGGGCGCGCAGGTGCGCAGCCGGTCCGGCCCCCACTGGCGCGCGTGCAGGATGCGGCGGATCTGGTCGTCGTTGTGCAGCTTGGCGCCGTGGGCGAAGTTGGCGTCGAACGCATCGGCCGTGGCCTGCAGCACCTCCGGGCGCACGTCGAGCGAGGCGGTCAGCGCGTTCATCTTCGCGGCCAGCCCGGCGAGCGTGTCGTCCACCAGGAAATGCGGGCTTTGCCGCTGCATCTGCCGCACCAGGCGGTGGTTGCCCAGCAGCGTTTCCTTCACGAACTGCGGGAACTGCCTGTCGCGGATGCGCTGGTTGTGCTCGGCGCCGGAGATGGCGAACTCCTTGGCCGCGATGCGCCAGTTGAGCAGGTGCCAGGTCCAGGGCTTTTCCTGCGCGGCCACGCGCTGGCACAGCCAGTGCGTGTCGAAGCCGGTCACCAGCGGCGCGGGGCCGATGCGCTCGCCCCGGTGGTTCAGCCACAGCGCCGACTTGCACGGAATGGCCGACAGGCCGTGTCCGTCGAAGTGCGGGAAGGGGTGCGGAAAGCCCGCCGCGTAGTTCCACATCTCGCCCGCGTGGGTGATCTGCGCGCCCAGCGTGGCGGCGTGGCGGTGCAGCTTGCCGTCGGCGAAGGGGTGCGCGCCGTTGAGCATGGCGGCGGGTTGCGGCCTGCCCTGGGGCCAGTTGGCGCGCGTTTCCTCGTGCCCGCCGTTGATGCCGCCCATGGCCAGCACCACCGCTGGGGCGCGCAGGCGCACTGCCTCGCCCGTGGCTTCGTTCACCACCATGGCGCCCGCGATCCGTCCGCCTTCCTGGTCGAGCGCCGTGGCGCGGTGGCCGTGCAGCAGCGTGAGCATGCCGCCTTCGCCTGCGCGGCGCAGCGCCGCGATCAGGCAGCGCGTGAGCTCGCGCGAGGTGCCCCAGACGATGTGGTAGCGCGGCAGGCTGTTGCCGTCGCCGTGCAGGCCGCGCTCCACCCAGTTCACGGCGGGCATGAACTTCACGCCCTCCTGCACCAGCCAGTCGTGCACCTGGGCGCGCGAGTGTTCCACGTAGTAGCGCGCCCACTGGCGCGGCCAGTGCTCGCCGGGGCCGATCTCGCCGAAGCGCAGCCAGTCGGCCAGCGCGCGCTCGGGCGTATCGGGGATCTTCATCTTCGCCTGCAGCGGCGTGCCCACCAGCGCCATGCCGCCAAAGGCCCACAGGGCCAGGCCGCCGAAGCGTTCGGGCGTGTCGTGGTCCACCAGCGTGACGCGCTGGCCCGCGCGCAGCAGCTCCAGCGCGGCCACGATGCCGGCCAGGCCGCCGCCGAGGACGACGGCGTCGGAATGTTGGGTTGCCATGCGGCAGTCTCCTTGCGCGCACTCTGGGCGGTGCGCTGGCTGGCAACGATAGGCCCTTATGATGGGTTTGGATTGACTTTGGAGGCCATCTGCTTTGACTTTGCAGGCCAGCGTATCGATGAGCTGGGTGAACACCGTGCTCGCGGCGGGCGAGCGCGCCGGGGTGCCGCGCGCGCGCCTGCTGGCGCAGGCCGGCATTGCCCCGGCCGAGCTGGCGCGCGAGCGCTGGCCCATCGACCACATCACGCGGCTGTGGCGCGCGGCGGCGCACTGCACGCAGGACGCGGGCTTTGGCCTCAAGGCCGGGGCGCTGGTGGGGCCGGGCAGCTTCAACGTGGTGAGCTACCTGCTGCAGTCCGCGCCCAGCCTGCGCGCGGCGATCGGCGTGGTGCAGCAGTACCAGCGCCTGATCAGCGACGGCGGGCGCTTCCAGATGATCGCGGGCGCGCACGCGGGCTGGGTGGTCTACCACCCGCGCCAGGGCGCGCTGGCGTTCAGCCCGCACCAGATCGAAGCCGTGCTGGCGGCGGTGGTGGCGTTCTCGCGCTGGGTCACGGGCCAAACCGTGCGCCCGCTGCAGGTGCAGTTCAGCCAGCCGCGCGTGGGGCCGCTGGCGGGCTACCGCGAGGCCTTCGGCTGCCCGGTGGCGTTCGAGCAGGCATTCAGCGGCGTGCTGCTGGACAACGCGCTGCTCGACGCGCCCTTGCCCCAGGCCGACGCGCAACTGGCGCGCCTGCACCACCAGTACGCGGCGCAGCGCCTGGCGGTGCTGCACGAGGGCGGCGCGCTGGCGCAGGAGCTGCGCGCCTGGATCGCCGCCGCGCTGCCCGGCCGCGTGCCCACGCGCGCCGAGGCCGCGCAGGCGCTGGGCCTGAGCGAGCGCACGCTGGCGCGGCGCATGCGGGCGCAGCAGCTGAGCTTCTCGGCGCTGCTGGACGCGGTGCGGCGCGAGGCTGCGCTGCAGGCCGTGGCGCAGCCCGGGCGCGCGCTGGCCGACATCGGCCAGGCGCTGGGCTTTGCCGAGCCGGCGGTGTTCTGGCGCGCGTTCAAGCGTTGGACGGGGTGCACGCCGGTGCAGTGGCGTGCGCGGCAGGGTGCGGAGCCTTGAGCGTTTGCTCTGCTTTCAGGAGCTGCTTGCGCTTGATGGGAAAGGGCTGACGGCCCTTTTTATCGAAATTCCTCGGCGTACTGCGCCTGCCCATGGCCCAGCGACCAGTTCTCCCGGGCCACCTCGACCAGGTTCACGAACACGTCCTCGGGCCGCAGGCCGGGCTGCTCGCCGAGCCGCTCGGCGATGCGCCGGTACAGCGCCTTCTTCTGCGCCGCCGTGCGGGTGGCGCTGGCGGTGATCTGGATGAACACCAGGTCGTCGCCGCGCGCCACGCCGAGGTAGGTCGCGCCGTAGCGGAAGTTGGCAGCCTCGTGCTCGGTGATGGCCATGAACTGGTCGTCCTCGGGCACGTCGAAGGTCTCTTGCAGCGCGCGGTACACGCCGTCGCAGAGCGCTTGCCGGTAGGCCGGCGGCTTGCCGGCGCGCAGGGCGATGTGAACGAGGGGCATGGCGGTTCCTGGGGTGGTTGTGGCGATGGGTGCCACCTTAGGATGCGAGAATGATTTCAACAAGTTATCAAAAAACATATCAGAGATAATTTTTTGAAATGATGGAGCGACCCCTCGACCTCGACGCCGTTCAGGCCTTCGTCCGCATCGCCGAACTGGGCAGCTTTACCCGCACCGCCGACGCCCTGGGCGCCACGCAGGCCGCCGTGAGCCTCAAGCTCAAGCGGCTGGAGGAACGGCTGGGCGTGCGGCTGATCGAGCGCACGCCGCGCCACGTACAGCTTTCCGCGCAGGGCGCGGCCTTTCTCGGCCATGCGCGCGCCTTGCTGGAGGCGCACGATCGCGCGCTGGCCGCGGGGGGCACGGCGCGCGAGCGCCTGGCCGTGGGCATCAGCGACCACGTGGCGGGGCCGGAGCTGCCCGCGCTCATCGCGCGCATGAACGCCCAGGCGCCGCAACTGCTGATCGAGATCCGCATCGCCTCCTCGGGCGAGCTGCTGCAGCGCTTCGACCGGCGCGAGCTGGACGCCGCCATCGTGCGCCTGGATGCGGGCCGCGGCGATGGCGAGCTGCTGGCCGAGGAGCCCTTCGGCTGGTTCGCCGCGCCGGGCTGGCAGCCGCGCGCGGGCGAACCGCTGCCGCTGGCCACGATGGCCGCGCCCTGCGGCGTGCGCGCGCTGGCCGGGCAGGTGCTCGACGCGGCGGGCGTGCCGTGGACGGAGGTGTTCACCGGCGGCGGCATCGCCGCCGTGGCCGCCGCCGTCATGGCCGGCCTGGGCGTGGCCGCGCTGGCGCCGCGCATGCTGCCGCTGGGCGCCGAGGACGTGGGCCGCCGGCTCGGGCTGCCCGCCCTGCCGCGCCTGCCGGTGCTGCTGCACACGCGGGTGCGCGCCGGGCGGCCGCGCGACGCGCTGGATGCACTGGCCGCCGCGTTCCGGAGCGCGGTGCGCGCGTGAACGGCGGCGGCCTTCAGCTCTCGCGGTGGTCGGCCTGGCCGGCCTTCCAGTACCCCTGGGCATGCAGGCGCCGGGGTTCCAGCCCGCGCGCCTGCAGGTAATGCTGCCGCAGGGTGCGCATGGCCTGCGACTCCCCCGCCATCCACAAATAGCCCGGCCCCGGGGGCAGCGGGCGGTGCAGCAGCGCCTGGCACAGGGCCAGGCCCGGGGCCTGGCGTTCGGTGAACCATTCCGCGCGCAGCCGGGCGGGGCTGTCGATGGGCTGCTGGTCGGCGGCCTCGGGCACCTCGGCGTACACCTTGGCCTGCACGTGCGCGGGCAGCGCGCCGGCGATGCGCTGCAGGGCCGGCAGGGCGGTGGCGTCCCCGGCGAGCAGCACCCAGCGGGCGTCGGCGGGCAGCGCGAAGCCGCCGCCGCGTGGCCCCGCGATGCCGACGCGCTCCCCGGCCCGCGCCTGGGCGGCCCAGGCCGAGGCCGGGCCGGATGCCGGGCCGTGCCCGTGCAGGACGAAGTCCACGTCCAGCGTTCCCGCCGCGCGGTCGATGTGCCGCAGGGTGTAGGCGCGGCCCGTGCCGCAGGGCAGGAACACCTTCACCCAGGCGGCTGGCGCGCCGATGCCGTCCGCCTGCAGGAAGCGGGCGACCTCGGCGCCGCCCAGCGTGATGCGCCGCATGTGCGGCGTGAGCGTGCGGGCGGCCAGCACCTCGGCCAGCGCGCGTGCCGTGCGGGGCGGGTTGGCGTCATGCATGGCGGCCTCCCGGCAGCGGCGTTGCCAGCAGGCCTACGGCCACCAGCAGCGACAGGCCCACGGCCACGGCGCCGGCCAGGTACACCGCGCCCATGTTCCAGGCGCCGGCCACCGCGCCCAGGGCCGGGCCGGTGATGCCCAGCGCGATGTCCAGGAACGCCACGTAGGCGCCCATGGCCACGCCCCGGCTCTGCGGTGGCGCGCGGCGCACCGCCTCCACGCCGAAGCCGGGAAACGCCAGCGAATAGCCGAACCCCGTCAGGGCCGCGCCCAGGTAGGCCAGGGCGGCCGTGTCGGCGCCCCAAATCAGCAACTGCCCCACGGCCTCGATGACCACGCAGGCGAGCGCGACGCGCGCGCCGCCCAGCCGGTCGGGCAGGTGGCCGAAGACCAGGCACGCGCCGATGAAGGCCAGGCCGAACGCCGTGAACGCCAGGCCCGCGTTGCCCCAGCCCTTGGCCGCGAACAGCAGGGCGATGAAGGCGGTGAGGACGCCGAAGCCCACGCTGGACAGCGCCAGCCCCAGCCCGGGCAGCCAGACGCTGCCCAGCACGCGGTAGAACGGCGTGCGCCGCGCCGCCGTGGGCGCCACCGCCCGCACGCCCCACACCGCGCCCAGCGCCAGCAGCGGGGCCAGGCAGCTCGCGGCGGCAATGCCCGCTAAGCCGTGGGCCGCATGCACGGCCACGCCCGCCGGGGCGCCCAGGGCGTAGGCGCCGTACATGGCGATGCCCACCCAGGCCATCACCTTGCCCGCGTTCTGCGGCCCGGCCAGGCCCACGCCCCAGCTCAGCGCGCCGGTGACGACCAGGCTCTCGCCGCAGCCCAGCAGCACGCGCCCCAGCAGCAGCACCCCGGCCGAGGCGGCGGGCGTGGCGCAGGCCAGCGACGCCAGATAGGCGAGGCCCGCACTGGCCGAGACGAGCAGGCCCGTGACCACGGCGCGCCTGGCGCCCCGGGTGTCGGCCAGGTGGCCCGCCCAGGCGCGCGACAGCAGCGCGGCGGCGAACTGCGCGCCGATGACCACGCCCACCACCATGGGGCTCAGCCCCAGCCCGTCGTGCACGTGCAGCGGCAGCACCGGCAGCGGCAGGCCGATGGCGAGAAAACCGATGAAGACCGCCAGCGTGATGGGCAGCAGCCGAAGAAAGACATTGGCGCCGGGTGGCGCATGGGAAGGCATGGGATGGACTCCAGATATGAGCATTTGCTCGGTATCTGCGAGAATATGAGCCATCGCTCATGTTGAAAACTCGCCTTTGGAGTCCCCCATGCAGGCACTGCCCCAGCCCCGCAGAATCCCGCGCCAGGCCCGTTCCCGCGCGCTGGTCGAGGTCATTCTGGAAGCCACGGCTCGCGTTCTGGCCGAGCGCGGCTACGCCGGCACCAACACCAACCTGGTGGCCGAGCGCGCCGGGGTGAGTGTGGGCTCGGTCTACCAGTACTTCCCGAACAAGGATTCGCTGATCACGGCCCTGCACGAGCAGCACGCGGCGCAGATGCAGGCCGCCATCGAGGCGGTGCTGGCGGGCGCCCAGCCGCGCGGCCTGCGCGGGCACCTGGCGGCCATCGTCCACGCGCTGCTGGCGGCGCACCAGGTCGCGCCGGCGCTGCACCGGGTGCTGGAAAAGGAGTTTCCGTTCTTCGACGCGCCGGCCGAGCAGAGCCCGGCCGACCAGGGCATCTTCCGGCGCATCCGGCAGCTGCTGGAGGAGCACCGCGGCGAGATCGCGCCGCGCGACCTCGACCTGGCCACCTGGGCGGTGCTGCAGGCCATGGAATCCCTGGTGCACGCGGCCGTCATCACGCCCTTGCCGCGCCACGGCATGGCGCAGGTCGAGCAGACCATCGTGGACATGCTCGCGGGCTATCTGTGCGCCGCGCCGGGGCGGGCGCCATAGGCACCGTGCCTTTCAAGGTGTCGGTTGTTTTTTGATAGCTTGTGGCGCTTGCTGGGATTGGGTTTAGGGCTGTTTTGATGCTTGTGGTGGGTTTGCTTTCCGGGGCCGGGACTCGCCCCGGCGGGCGACCTCCTTTCTTGTCGCGCGACAAGAAAGGAGGCAAAGAAACGCGCCCCGCAGTCTGCGGCCCCTTCGCTGCGCTACGGGGCACACCTGGGGCGAGACGCTGGCGGGGTGCGCTGCGGAACTCGCTGCGCGCCTGCGGCGCTTCGCTCAAACAGCCGCAGCGAGTCAGTTCACGAAGCATGCGCGACTTCGCGCATGCCACCCCGCCACCGCCTCGCCCCAGGCGCAGCCTGAAAGGGGGTGGAGACAATTCGGGCCATCGCTGCGCTCGGCCTGGCGCGCGCGGCGCGCAGCGCCTGCGTGTTGGGGGCCGGGCCGAGCGCAGCGATGGCCCGTGCGGGGCTTCAACCCCCTTCTGGCCGTACCGAGGAGCGCAGGGCGTGGGGCGGGCGCGTGTGCCGAAGGACACACGCGCTTCGTGATCTGACTTGCCGCGTCTGTTTGAGCGAAGCGCGTAGCGCGCAGTGAGTTACGCGGCACCGCCCCACGCCCGAGCACCGCAGGCTGCCCCTTCGCGCCAGCGAAGGGGATACGGACAGCAGGGGCGTGCTTCTTTTGCTTCCTTTTCTTGCACGCGCAAGAAAAGGGAGTCGCCCGCCGGGGCGAGTCCCGGCCCCGGGAAGCAAATCCACAGCAAGAGATCAAAAAAGAGAGCCGCCAGCGCAATCCACACAAGGGCGGTTCACGCGCCGCTGCACTCCACCAGGTCGGCGATGGTGAGCACGGGCAGGCCGTGCGCGCTGGCGTAGGCCGTGACCTGCGCGCCGCGCATCATGGTGCCGTCCGGGTTCATGAGTTCGCACAGCACCCCGGCGGGGCGCAGCCCGGCCAGGCGGGACAGGTGCACCGTGCCCTCGGTGTGGCCCTGGCGCGCCAGCACGCCGCCCGGGTGCGCGCGCAGCGGGAAGACGTGGCCGGGGCGCACCAGGTCCTGGGGCCGGGCCTCGGGGTGGACGGCGGCCTGCACGGTGGTCAGCCGGTCGCGCGCGCTCACGCCGGTGCTGACGCCGTGGCGCGCCTCGATGGAGACGGTGAAGGCCGTGCCGTGCGCGCTCTCGTTGCGCTCCACCATGGGCGGCAGCTCCAGGCGGCGCAGGTCTTCGTCGGTCATGCACAGGCAGACGATGCCGCTGCCGTCGCGAATGAGCTGAGCCATGGTCTGCTCGGTCAGCCGTTCGGCGGCCACGATCAGGTCGGCCTCGTTCTCGCGGTCGTCATCGTCGAGCAGGACGATGGGGACGCCCTGGCGCACGGCCTGCAGGGCGGTCTGGACGCGCTGGTGCGCGGTGGTGGTGTGGGTTTGAGACATTCAAACGCTCCTCTTGAGTAGATTGAGAAGACGTTTTCGGGGCACGCAGCCGCGCGCGCCCACGCACGGCCAAGGCCGTACCAGAAGGGCACGCACGGGCAGCGCATCTTCTTTCATCCGGACTGTGACCGTCGGCTCTGGTGTGTGGCCAGATCTGCTGACCCCCTGGCCAGGGCGATGCCTGGCCAGGGGCGCTCGCGGGCTCGCGAAGACCGGAGGCACGGGTGCCGCTGCTTCGCCTACCGCCGGTGGGGAATTCCGCCCCGCCCTGAAGACGCGATTGCCGGCCCGGGGGCCGGCCCGCCATTCTAGGCAGGGTCGCGGGCATCCCTCGCGTGGGGTGGGGAATAAGAGGGAAAAATGGCTTCGCCCCTTTGCTGGTAAGCGCTAACAGCTCTCTTTTCGATAGCTTTCAGCGCCCGCCGCCCATGGGCGTGAGGCGCCCGAGCTTGTGCGCCAGCTCGATGGCCGACTCGACGCCCATCTTCTCGAAGATGTTGGCGCGGTGGAACTCCACGGTGCGTGCCGTGATGCCCAGGTGCTCGGCGATGTTCTTGTTGTAGTGGCCGCGGATCAGTTCGTCGAGCACCTCGCGCTCGCGCGGGCTCAGGGACGCCAGGGCCTGGCGCAGGCGCTGGGCCTCGCGCTCGGCGTCGGTCTGCGCGCGCACGGCGCGCATGGCCTGCTCCACCCGGTCCACCAGCATGTTGTCCTGGAAGGGCTTTTCGAGGAAGTCCCAGGCGCCGTTCTTCACCGCCTCCACGGCGCTGCCCACGTCGCCGTGGCCGGTGAGGAACAGTACCGGCCATGGGCAGCCCAGGGCCTTGAGCTGCTCGAAGGTCATGGGGCCCGAGAGCGGCTCCATGCGCATGTCCAGCAGCACCACGGCCGTGCCCCAGGGCTGGCCTTGCAGTGCGCGCACGGTGTCGATCAGCGCCGTGCCGCTGGCCCACGCGCGCGTTTGCCAGCCGCGCGAGTCGAACAGCCAGGCCAGGCCATCGCGCACGTCGGCGTCGTCGTCCACGATGTGGATGTCCATGCAGTGGGAGGTGTCGTTCATGGGTTGGTGGTCAGGGGGAGTTGCACGGTGAACAGCGCGCCGCCGAGCTGCGCGTCCTGCCCCACCAGGATGCGGCCATGGTGGGCTTCGGCGATGGAGCGGCAGATGGCCAGGCCCATGCCCATGCCGCCCGCCTGGGTGCTGAAGAAGGCGTCGAAGATGCGCGCGCGCGCCTCCTCGGGCACGCCGGGGCCGTTGTCGGCCACGGCCAGGGCCACGCAGTGGTGGCCGTCGCAGGGCTCGTTGGCACAGGGCGCGGCGGCCAGGCGCACCTGGACCTGGGGCGGCTCGCGCCCCTGGGGCGCCCAGGCCAGGGCGTTGCTGCACAGGTTGTGCGCCAGGTGTTCGAGCAGCAGCGCGTCGCCCTGCACCCACAGGTCCTGCGCGGGCAGCAGCAGCGTCAGCGGGGTGGCGTGGGCCTCCTGCACGCTGGCGCAGACGCGGCGCACCAGGGCCGAGAGGTTGACGCGCGTGAGGTTGAGCTCGCGCTTGCGCGCGAAGGCGTTGACGCGCTGGATCACGCCGCCCGCGCGCTCGGCCAACTGGGCCATGCGCTGCACCACGGGCTCCATTTCGTCCAGGCCGATGGTGCCGGCGCGCAGGCGGTTGAGCAGCCCGTTGGCGAAGCTGGCGAGCGCGCCTAGGGGCTGGTTCAGCTCGTGCGCCAGGGTGGAGGCCACCTCGCCCACGGCGACGAGGCGGCCCGAGGCTTCGAGCTTGTCCTGCTGCAGCGCGGCGAGCTGCTGGGCGCGCTTGCGTTCGCTGATGTCCAGCACCGAGCTCATCCAGCCCAGTTGCGCGCCGTCGGCGGCGGTCAGGGGCGACTCGTGGATGAGCACGTCCACGCGGTGGCCGTCGCGGTGCTGGAACTGCGCCTCGATGCCCTCGGCGCGCGTGCCCTGGCGGATCACGGCGCGGTGCAGCACGTCGATCTCGTCGGCCTGGTCGGCGGGCCAGTAGGGCAGCGGGGCGCTGGCGCCGCGCAGCTCGTGCGCGGCGTAGCCCACCATGGCGCAGAAGGCGTCGTTCACGTACAGGATGCGGCCCTTCATGTCCCAGGCGCGCATGCCGATCGTCACCGAGCGCTCCATGGCCGAGCGCAGCGCCACCTCGGCCTGCAGGCGCTGCTGCACCTGCTGGCGCTTGACGATGTCGCGCCGCAGCGCCGCCAGGCTGGCCAGCATGCCGAGCAGGAACATGAGCGCCACGACGAAGAAGATGCGCGGCACGGGCGAGGTCTGCGGGCCCTGCGGCACCACCTCCAGCATCAGGTCGGTGCCGGGCAGGTTCATCACCGTGCGGTACGGGCCCAGGGCCTGGGCGCCGGCACCGGGCGGCGGGGCCGCGTCGTCCACTACCAGGCGCACGGTCTGGCTTTCGAGGAACCAGGCGGGCAGCAGCACGTCCACCGCCTGCTGCATGGACAGCGCGGCCACGTGCATTCCCTGCAGGCGCGTGCCGTCGAAGTACGGCACCGCCAGCCAGACGCGGTCGGTGGGATGGCCGCCGCCGTCGCGCATAGGGCCGGCGTAGCTGGCGCGGCGCAGGTTGCCCACGATGTCCTGCAGGGTCAGCAGCGCCTGGCGGTTGCTGTCGTGCAGGGCCATGTCGTCCTCCCAGGCCTGGGGCGTGGCGGCGCCGGGCGCGCTGGCGCGCCAGCCATGCGCCAGCACCACGCCGGGGGCGCGCCACAGCAGGCCGGTGGGCGCGCTGCCCTCGGCGCCCTGGCCCGGGCTGGGCAGGGTCTGCGGGCCGTCGAGCGCGGCGCGGCGCGCGAGCAGCGCCATGTCGTCCTCCAGCCGGCGGAAGTGGAACTGCACGCTCTGCTCCAGCCACTGCGCGTCGGCGCCGCGGCGGCGTTCCTCTTCCTCGGTTTCGAAGCTGTTGAGGTACCACACCAGGGCCACCACGGCGCTGACGATGATGACCGCGAAGCCCATCATCCACAGCACGGTCCAGCGGCTGCGGTCGGTCATGGGGCGGGTGCTGGCGTGCAGCAGCGCGAAGTCGTCGGGGGCTTGGGGCGTCAAGGTCGGGCGGCGGAGCGGGCAGGGCGGAGGCGGTTTGATAATAACGGCCATGTTCCGCGCCCCGCTCTCCCGCCGCCGCTGCATCCAGGCCCTGGCCCTGGGCGGCCTGGCGCGGCGGGCCGGGGCGCAGGGCAGGATCACCATCCGCCTGTCGCACGTGGTGGCGCGGCAAACGCCCAAGGGGCTGGCGCTGGAGCGCTTCGGCGAGCTGGTGCGCGCGCGCAGCCAGGGGCGCATCGACGTGGTGGTGTACCCCAACTCGCTGCTGTTCGGCGATGCCGACGAGATGCAGGCGCTGCAGCTCGGGGCGGTGGACATGCTGGCGCCTTCGCTGTCCAAGTTCGGGCGCCTCGGCTTTCCCGAATTCGAGCTGTTCGACCTGCCGTTCCTGTTCGAGACGCGCACCCAGGTGTACCGCGCCATGCAGGGACGGCTGGGGCAGGCGCTGCTAGCGGGGCTGGCGCGCCAGCGCATGGTGGGGCTGGGCTACCTGGACAACGGCTTCAAGCACATGAGCGCCAACCGCCCGCTGGCGGTGCCGCACGACTTCGCCGGGCTGCACATGCGCGTGCAGGGCTCGCGCGTGATCGCGCACCAGATGCGCGCGCTGGGCGCGCGGCCCGTGGTGCTGGACTTCGGCGAGACGCGCCGCGCCCTGGCCATGGGGGTGGTGGACGGCACGGAAAACCCCATTTCCAACTTCTGGACCCAGCGCATGCACGAGGTGCAGACGCACCTGAGCCTGACGCACCACGGCTACCTGGGGTACGCGGTGGTGGTGCACCAGCGCTTCTGGGCGCACCTGGCCGGGCCGGACAGGCAGCTCGTCGCCGCAGCGCTGGAGGAAGCGCTGGCCTGGGGCAATGCCATCGCCCGCAGCGAGAACGAGCAGGCCCTGGCCACCCTGCGCGAAAGCGGCGGCATCCACATCCACGACCCCAGCGCGGCGCAGCGCCAGCAGCTGCGCGCGGCGACTGCGGAGGTGTACCAGGGGCTGGAGCGGCGCATCGGCCGCCAGTGGCTCGAACAGGTGCAACAAGAGTGGATCACAGGATGAAGGGTTAACCCTAGCTGTGGAACGCCACAGTTACGCGGGAGGCGGGCCGGGCCTACAGTCCGCGCCGTTGTGATCCATAACCCTTGAGGAGACCTCCATGCAATTTCCCGTCAAGAAAGTCCTGGCCTGCGCGCTGCTGGCCGTCGGTGCCACGCTGGCCCATGCGCAGACCGTGATCAAGTTCAGCCACGTCGTGGCGCAGGACACGCCCAAGGGCAAGGCTGCCGAGTTCTTCGCCAAGAAGGCCAATGAGCTGACCAAGGGCAAGGTCAAGGTCGAGGTGTACGCCAACAGCGCGCTGTACAAGGACAAGGAGGAGATGGAGGCCCTGCAGCTCGGCTCGGTGCAGATGCTGGCACCGTCGCTGGCCAAGTTCGGCCCGCTGGGCGTGAAGGACTTCGAGGTGTTCGACCTGCCCTTCATCTTCGACAACCGCGACGACCTGCACAAGGTGACGACTGGCCCCGTGGGCGCCAAGCTGCTGAAGAAGCTGGAGCCGCGCGGCATCACCGGCCTGGCCTACTGGGACAACGGCTTCAAGGTCTTCTCGGCCAACAAGCCGCTCAAGACCGTGGCCGACTACAAGGGCCTGAAGTACCGCATCCAGTCCTCCAAGGTGCTGGAGGAGGAAATCCGCGCCCTGGGCGGCATGCCGCAGGTGATCGCCTTCGGCGAAACCTACCAGGCGCTGCAGACCGGCGTGGTGGACGGCACCGAGAACCCGCCCTCCAATTTCTACACGCAGAAGATGCACGAGGTGCAGAAGCACGTCAGCATGACCAACCACGGCTACCTGGGCTACGCCGTCATCGTGAACAAGAAGTTCTGGGATGGCCTGCCCGCCGACGTGCGCGAGCAGCTCAGCGACGCCATGCGCCAGGCCACGGCCTATGCCAACCAGATCGCGCAGGACGAGAACGACCAGTCGATGGAAGCCGTGAAGAAGAGCGGCAAGACCGCCATCTACACGCCCACCGCCGAGGAGCGCCTGGCGCTGAAGAAGGCGCTGGTGCCGGTGCACGACAAGATGTCCAGCCGCATCGGCAAGGAAACCATCCAGGACGTGTACAAGGCCACGGGCTTCGATCCGTCCAAGCTCTGATTCACTGAAACACCGGCCGGGGCGCGGCGCAGCGCTCCGGCTTGGCGCGGGCGGCCCGGCGGGCGCCCGCACGGCGCACCGATCTCTACGGAGAACCTCCCATGAAATTCCTCAATCACCTGGAAGAGTGGCTCATCACCTTCCTGATGGGCGCTGCCACGCTCATCGTTTTCGTCGCGGTGCTGCACCGCTACATGGCGGGCTACAACATCCCGGGCCTGCAGGACTGGCTGCTGTCCATCAACATGACCTGGGCGCAGGAGCTGACCATCATCATGTTCGTGTGGATGGCCAAGTTCGGCGCCGCCTATGGCGTGCGCACCGGCATCCACGTCGGCGTGGACGTGCTCATCAACCGCCTGGGCGCTGGCACGCGCGGCAAGTTCATCATCTTCGGCCTGGCCGCGGGCGCGCTGTTCACCGGCATCGTCGGCACCATGGGCGCCACGTTCGTGTGGGAGAACGGCGCGCACTACGCCATCTTCAACGCCCTGGGCCTGAACGTGGCGGATCTCATCGAAGGGCCGACCACGCCCGACCTGGAGTGGCCGACCTGGGTGGTGTACAGCGCCATTCCGCTGGGCAGCAGCCTGATGTGCTTCCGTTTCCTGCAGGTGCTGGTGGGCTACGTCCGCACCGGCGAGCTGCCGCACCACGACCACGGCCACGTCGATGGCCTCGATGACGACGAAGCGCCCGCGCAGGACTACAACCCCTACGCCATGCGCGACAACCTGCATCCCGACGAAACCGACCACAGCGCAGGGGCCAAGAAATGAATGCCGCCATCATCTTCCTCATCCTCACCGTGCTGATGCTCACCGGCATGCCGGTGTCCATCTCGCTCGGCTTGACGGTGCTCACCTTCCTGTTCGGCTTCACCGATGTGCCGCTGGAGTCGGTGGCGCTGAAGCTGTTCACCGGCATCGAGAAGTTCGAGATCATGGCGATCCCGTTCTTCATCCTCGCGGGCAACTTCCTCACCCACGGCGGCGTGGCCAAGCGCATGATCAACTTCGCCACCGCCATGGTGGGCCACTGGCATGGCGGCCTGGGCCTGGGCGGGGTGCTGGCGTGCGCGCTGTTCGCGGCCGTGTCCGGCTCCAGCCCGGCCACGGTGGTGGCTATCGGCTCGATCCTGCTGCCGGCCATGGTCAAGGCCGGCTTCCCGAACCGCTTCGGCGCGGGCGTGATCACCACCTCGGGCGCCCTGGGCATCCTGATTCCGCCGTCGATCGTGATGGTGATGTACTCGGTCGCCACCAACACCTCGGTGGGCGCGCTGTTCATGGCGGGCGTGGTGCCCGGCCTGGTGCTGGCGGCCGTGCTGGGCGGCGTGACCTTCTGGCGCGCGCGCAAGTTCGGCTACCCGCGCCTGCCCAAGGCCACCTGGGGCGAGCGCTGGGTGGCGTTCCGCAAGTCGGCCTGGGGCCTGTTCCTGATCATCGTGGTCATGGGCGGCATCTACACCGGCATGTTCACGCCCACCGAGGCCGCGGCCATGAGCGCGGTGTACGCCTTCGTGGTGGCCGTGTTCATCTACAAGGACATGAGCCTCAAGGACGTGCCCAAGGTGCTGCTGAACTCGGCCAACATGAGCGCCATGCTGCTGTACATCATCACCAACGCGGTGCTGTTCAGCTTCATCATGACCAACGAGAACATCCCGCAGGCCCTGGCCGACTGGATGCTCAGCAACGGCATGGGGGTGATCACCTTCTTGCTGGCCGTGAACGTGATCCTGCTGTTGGCGGGCAACTTCATGGAGCCGTCGTCGATCATGCTGATCTTCGCGCCCATCCTGTTCCCGGTGGCGATGAAGTTGGGGATCGACCCGGTGCACTTCGGCATCATCATGGTGGTGAACATGGAGGTTGGCATGTGCCACCCGCCCGTGGGCCTGAACCTGTACGTGGCCTCGGGCATCACCAAGATGGGCATCACCGAGCTGACGGTGGCCGTGTGGCCCTGGCTGCTGGCCATGCTGGGCTTCCTGGTGGTGGTCACCTACTGGCCGGGCCTGAGCCTGTGGTTCCCGCGCTGGCTGGGGATGCTCTAGCCATGTGGCGCCACGCACGGCGGTTGGCGCTGGCGGTGGCCCTGGGCCTGGTGGCCCAGGCTGCCACGGCCCAGATTCGCATCGGGCAGACGGTGGGCGTGACCGGCGCGGTCGCCGCCACCGTCAAGGAATCGATGCTCGGCGCGCAGCTGTACCTCGATGCCGTCAACGCCAAGGGCGGCGTGGCCGGAGAGAAGATCGATGTCATCACGCTGGACGATGCCTTCGACGTACGCAAGGCCGAGGCCAATGCCCGCGTGCTGATCGAGGAGCGCGGCGTGGTGGCCCTGTTCATGAGCCGGGGCACACCGCATACCGAGGCCATCAACACGGTGCTAGAGCAGCACCACGTGCCCATGGTGGGCCCCTCCACGGGCGCCATCGTGCTGCACCAGCCGGTTAAGCCCTACATCTTCCACGTGCGCGCCACCTACCAGCGCGAGGCCCGGCATGCCATGGCGCACCTGCTGTCCGTGGGCATCACGCGTGTGGCAGTGGTGCACGTGGACGACAGCTTTGGCGCCGACGGCCTGGAGGGCGCGCGCCAGGGGCTACAGCAGGGCCGCCTGGAACCCGTGGCCGTGGCCAAGTTCGACCGTGCCAAGCCTGACTTCGCACCGCTGCTGCCCACGCTCAAGGCGGCAGCGCCGCAGGCGGTGCTGGTCATCGGCTCGGGCACGGCGGTGGTCGAGGGCATTCGCAGCCTGAAGGCCGCCGGCATTGGCGGGCAGCACCTGACGCTTTCCAACAATGCCTCGGAAGGCTTCGTCAAACTGCTGGGCGCCGACGCCAAGGGCGTGGTGGTAAGCCAGGTCATGCCGTCGAGCCTGAACTTCGGCCTGGTGCGCGAAGCCATGCAACGGGCCAAGGCGCGTGGGCTGGACGATGTGAGCCCGGCCATGCTGGAAGGCTTTGCCGCAGCCAAGGTACTGGTCGAGGGCCTGCGCCGCGCGGCGCCCCGCATCACACGGGCCAGCCTGCACCAGGCGCTGGACACCCTGGGGCGTTACGACCTGGGTGGGCTGGCGCTGGAGTACACCCCGGCCCGGCATTCGGGACTGGAGTACGCCGACCTGTCCATTGTCGCTGCCAACGGCAAGTTCAGGCGCTGATGCGGTATGTGGCTCTGTACAACCACCAGTTGCCACAGTCAGCACTGGGCAGCAAGACACCGATACAGGTCATGAAGGAGTGCTACCGGAAGCTCCCTGATCTGTTCCACAAGCAGTCATATGGTCGTCCGGGATACAACGTTAGTCCTTTCTATAAGCCTTTTTTGCTCTCGGCTTTTTCCTCGGCTATGCAGTCTGAAATATTTTTAAACATGTATTCCAGGATTAATTGGGCTGTTGATAAATCTGATGCCTCCGCCGTTAGGGTGATTGATGAGAGATCATTCAAAAGTGTTGATTTGCTCTCTTTGCTCCAGTATTTTACAAGGGTGCGATTCTTTTTAAATAGCTGAAACATCCAAAAATCGGGTGATTTATTTCTGGATGTTGTGTAATCGAATTTCTCCCCCTTTTTGTATTTTTCGTCAAGGAGCTTTTCTATTGCTCTAAATTCAATTTTAACTTCAGATCCGCTATCTCCGGACTTAATGGGCTTGCTGACTGCGGCGATTCGGCATAGGCCGCTATTTTTAGAGAAGGTAAAGAAGTAAAGGTGAAAATCTGGGTGGGGCGTTGGCACCCTATCGGAGCCGTAAAAAAGTCTACCTTCCTTTATTGTTCGCATGTTGGGAATCATGGACTTCATCTCTTCGGGGGAAAGCCCCATTTTTAACCCGAACGGACCTTCGTAAGAATTTTCCTTTTCCTGCGAAGAAGTCGTTTGTGAAGGTTGGTGTGATTCCCGTGTTTGGGCTTGAGTTGTGTTGTTGGCTATTGCACATCCTGTGATAAATATTGTAAAAAATAGGCTGGCGGTCGCCTTTTTGGGATTAAATCTCATTGAGTGCTTTCTTTTTTAAAAATGTGCCATGGCAAAAATGCGCTGTAGTAATGTTTTGGGATGCCATTGTGGCTATCTCAGAATGGCCTCGTTGCGCATTGTTAAAAAAGTAAATCAAGCACCTGTGCGTTGTGCTCAAAGAATGACCATGGTTTTGTTTTTATCTGCTTATGAAAAGAGGCAGTGCAATAGCTTTTCGGGCTAGAGGCTGTTTGGGTTCAAAAAACGTGTGGCCTGTTCAAACTACGGCTATAGCTTTGCTGGCGCTCGCCGTCTGGCCTGCGTCGTCCTTCCAGTGCAGGCGCAGCTCGCCGCTCTCGCGTGCGAGAAAGGTGAACTCGATGTAGGGGTTCTGCGAGATGGAAATGCCCGGCTCCCAGGCGAACAGCAGGGCCGTGCCCAGGTGCGCCTCGAAGCGCGTGACGATGTTGCGCGGGCGGATCTTGCCGGCCTCGTCTTGGCGCAGACCGCTTTCCATCACGTGTTCGATCTGCGCGCGCACGCGCAGCACCTCGCCTTTCTTCGGCGTGGCGTTGCTGATCCAGACGCGGGGTGGTTTCTGGTTCATCCTATGTTCCTCACATGCCGCAGCCGCTGGCGGCCACCGTCACTGCATGGCTGGCCGCGAGCAGCTTGCCGCTTTTCATGCGCGCCAGCGCGTGCACCGTCTGCGACTGCGACAGGCGCACGCGCACGGCGGCCTCGGCCGTGCCGGCCGCCGCCGTGAACTGCAGGCGGCAGGCCAGCGGCGCGGGGTTGAGGTCGGCCAGCACGATGATCTCCTCGCACCAGTCCTGCTCGGTGATCGGCAGCGTGACCTTGACCTTCACCGGCACGGCGGCGGGGTTGTCGGCCAGCGTGGGCACGTCCAGGTGCAGGCCCTCGGCCTGGGGCTTGCGGCCCTGGGCGAAGTCGGCCATGGCCTTGCGGAACTCGGCCGGGTTGGGCGCGAGGGCGGCATTGGTCAGCGGCGCCTTGGCTTGCGGCTGGGCCAAGGCGGGCAGGGCCAGCGCGGCGGCGCTGGCGGCCATCAGGGTTCTGCGCTGCATGGGCTCAGATCGCGAGGAAGTCGCTGAATTTCGAGCGCGCCCAGGCGAAGTCTTCCTTCACCAGGTCGGCGGTGCGCACGTCCATGTCGATCTGCGTCTGGTTGACCTGGCCCTTGGCATCGACCTCGTACTCGAACTTGACCGAGATTTCCTCCTGCGGCTCGGTGTTCACCATCATGTAGCAGAGGTTGTCGGGCAGCAGCGGCTTGACCTCCTGGCCTGCCACGCGCTGGGCGATGTACTTGGCGACGATCTTGCCGATGTAGTTGGCGACGTGCGCGCTCTTGGGGTAGTGGCCGAACTGGGGCGAGATGGCGCCCATCAGGTCGCCCACGAAGTACACGCTGTCGTCGCCGTTGGCGTGGAACAGGCGCTGGTGCATGTCGGCCCAGCCGGTGGGTTTGCCGGTGGTCGCGTCCTTGCCGATCAGGCCGGCGTGCCAGACCATGTCGGCCGCCTGGTGCGGGGGCATCAGGATGGCCTCGTCGAACTTCAGCTCGCCCGCCGTGGTCTTGATGCGCTTGTTGAACGGATCCACCTCCTGCACGCGCGCGTTGGGCACGTGGGTGATGATGTCCGGGTACAGCTCGTCGAACGCCTGCTTGTAGCCCACGCCGATGGGGGCGATCTTGGGCTTGGGGTCGAGGATGACGATCTTGCCGGGGATCTTGTTCTTCTTGATGTGCGAGGCGATCAGGCAGGCGCGCTCGTAGGGCGAGGGCGGGCAGCGGTGCGGCGGCGGGGGCAGCGTCATCACCAGCGTGCCGCCCTTGAAATCCTTCACGCGCTGCTTGAGCCCGAACATCTGCTGGTTGGGGATGTAGGCGCTGGCGAAATGCGTGCGCGTGTGCTCGATGGCGCGCTGGTCGTCGCCGTACCAGGCGTCCCACGCGTCGCGGATGCCGCCCGAGAGGATCAGGTAGTCGTACTCGACCAGGCCGTGCCCGGTGCGCACCAGCTTCTTGTCGCGCTCGAAGCCTGTCACCTCGGTCTGCAGCAGCGTGTAGCCGTACTTGTTGGCCGGGCGCAGCATGTCGTGCTGCACGAAGTCGGTGTTCACGATGTCGATGAGCCACTTGTTGCTCATGGGGCCGGACCAGAACGTGGGGTTGCGCTCCAGCACCACCACGTCGGAATTGGGGATCAGCTCGCGCAGGTAGCGCGCGGCCGTCAGGCCGCCCCAGCCGCCGCCGCAGATCACGATGCGCGGCCCCTTGCCCTGGCGCGGCAGGATGCGCGACTGCGGGCTGATGACGGCCGGCGCGGCCAGGGCCGGGCCGGCCACGGCACCCAGCGCAAGCGCGGGCGGGGTGATGAGGAAGCTACGTCGTTGCATGGCGGTCTCCTTGGGTTGACGGATTGGAAAAGGGAAGGACGAGCAGTGCGCCCGCCACGATGCCCGCGCAGGCGGGCAGGCTGGCGAAAGCCAGTGTGGAAAGTCCGGAAAGCCCCTGGCCGATGGAGCAGCCCACGGCCAGCACGCCGCCCAGGCCCATCAGCAGCCCGCCGCCTGCCGATGCGGCCAGGCGCGCGGGGCTGTCGAATCCCTCCCAGCGTGCCGTGCGCGTGAGCAGCGCGGCGGCGAATGCGCCCGCCAGTGTGCCCGCCACGATGGCCGGGCCCAGGCTGGCTTCGCGGCCCACGGCCAGTTGCAGGTAGAGCAGCCCCTCGGCCACCGGGCCGATGAAGCTCAAGGAGGTGAGCGGCACGGGCTCGAACGGATCGACGCCGACCTGGGCCGTGATCCACCAGCCAGCCGCCACCAGCGCGCCGATGGCGGCCGAGCACAGCAGCGCCACGCCGTTGCCGCGCACCTGCCGCAGCGCATAGGCCAGCAGCGCCAGCGCGGGCAGGCCGGCAGCGCCCAGCGTGGCCGCGCCCGGGGGCAGGCCCTGCGCTGCCAGCCACTGCGGCAGCGCCGCGTGTTCGAGCTGCACTGCGCCCCAGCCCTGCAGCCACTGCCGCACGGGCGCGAGTACGCCCGTCAGCGTGGCCTGCGCGGCCAGGCCCAGGCACAGCAGGGCGACCAGCGCGCGCAGGTTGCCGCCCGCGAGCAGCACCAGGGCGCGCGCGCCGCACTGGCGCGCCAGCGCCATGCCCGCGCCGAACAGCAGCCCGCCGACAAACACGCCCGGCAGCGAGAAGCGCGCGCGCACGACCTGCGCCGTGCCCAGGTCGGCCAGCCCCGCCCAGGCCAGCGCCTGCGAGCCCAGCAGCGCCACGGCCAGCGCCAGCGCGAAGGCGCGCAGGGCAGGCGCTTCGCGCAGCCCGCGCAGCAGGCAGAAGCGCCCGAGCCGCGCGGCCACGCCGAAGGCGCAGCCCAGCAGGAATCCGGCCCAGAGCAACACGTCAGTGCTCCACCGCGCTGCGAGTTGTGCGCGGCCTTTGAAACTGGCGCGGGCCAAGCCAGTGGCCGCCGCGCAAGGGCCGCCCCGCCGCGCTGGCGGCGTCCCCCTTCCCGCAGCGCGCAGCGATGCGAGAGAAGGGGGAAGGCGCGTAGCGCCACAGGGGGTTGTGCATCTATCTATCCCAAATGTCTGCGGAGATGGCCGCGTACCAGGCTTCGCCATAGCGCGCTTCCGCCGCGCGGTAGTCGGCGTTGCCATCCAGCGGGCTCACCCCGCCCGAGCCCGCAGGCTCTACCAGCTTGCCGCCCTCGGCGCGGTACACGCCCGCCACCGAGATGCCGTAGCCCGGCCCGATCAGGCTGTAGCAGGTGTTGGCATAGGAGGCCGTGGGTGCGGTCTGCCCCAGCAGGTCGGCCGCGATGGCGGCGGCGGCCACCTTGCCCTGCGTGTTGGCCGCGAAGCCCGACTTCGGGATAGGCGCGGCGATGGTCGCGTCGCCCAGCGCGTAGATGCCCGCCACCCGGCGCGATTCGAAGCTCTCGGCCTTCACGGGCACCCAGCCGCTGGCGTCGGTCACGCCTGCGCGTTCGGCGATAAAGCCGGCCTTCTGCGGCGGGATCACGTTGAGCACGTCGGCCTTGTGGCGCGTGCCGAAGGCGGTTTCCACCTCCAGCCTGGCCGCGTCCACGCGCAGCACCTGCCCGTCGTCGGACTGCTTGACCCACTCGATCATGTCGCCGTACAGCGCCTTCCAGCCCTGCTGGAACAGCGCCTGCTTGGAGAAGCTGTCCTTGGCGTCGAGCAGCAGCACCTTGCTGCGCGGCTTGTGGCGCTTGAGGTAGTGCGCCACCATCGCCGCGCGCTCGTAGGGGCCGGGCGGGCAGCGGAAGGGGTTGTCGGGAATCGCCATCACGAAGCGCCCGCCGTCGGGCATGGCTTCGAGCTGGCGGCGCAGCAGCAGCGTCTGCGGGCCGGCCTTCCAGGCGTGCGGCGCGCGTTTGGCGGCAGCCTCGTCGTAGCCTTCGAGCGCGTTCCAGCGCATGTCCACGCCGGGCGAGAGCACCAGGCGGTCCCAGCGCAGCGTCTGGCCGCTCGACAGGCGCAGCGTGCGCGCGGCGGTGTTCACGTCCTCGGCGCGCGCATGAACCACCTCCACGCCCGCCGCGCGCAGCCCGGCGTAGCCGTGGCCGATGCTGTCCCAGGTGCGCAGGCCCGCCAGGTAGAGGTTGGAGAACGGGCAGGTGTGGAAGCGCTCTGCGGGCTCGACGAGCGTCACGCGCACGCCCGGCGCGCGCAGGCAGAGGTAGCGCGCGGCCGTGGCGCCGCCGAAGCCGCCGCCGACCACCACCACGTGGGCGGCCTCGGCGCGGGCATGGACGAAGGCGGGCAGCGCCAGGGCGCTGGCGAGCACGGTGCGTCGGGTGCAGGACATCAGCGGCCCTCCTGGTCGGCGAACCATTGGGCCAGCGCCTCGACTTGCGCATCGTCGTAGCCCTTCATGAGGCGCGTCATCACCGTGGCGTCCGGCGCCTGCCCGGCGCGGAAGGCGCGCAGGCGCTGCAGCAGGTAGCCGGCGGTGTGGCCGCGCAGGCTGGGGATGGCGCCGGTGGAGCGGCCCTCGGGGCCGTGGCAGTTCACGCAGGTGCCGGCGAGCACGGAGGCGTCCTGCACGCGCAGTTGGGCACCGGCCGCCAGCGGCGCGAGCAGCAGCGCCAGGGCGAAGCGGTTGAGGGGGAAGGCTGAGGACATGGAGGCTCCGGGACGGGCAACGCGAAACACGCAAACACGGCTTGGGCGTTGGAGCGGCCTCGGGGCGGGCTGCTGCGCGCCCCGGTGCGGGGCGCGTCCCTCTCAGCCGTCACGCGGCACAAGCGGAGTTGTTCGTAGGGGCGATTCTACGGGGCGGGGCCGGCGGACTCACCGCCGCTTCTGTTTCGCAGCGGCGATCCGATGTCCTGCCGGGACGGCTTCGCGGGATGCGTGCGCAAGCTGCTCCCGCTGTTCGACCAGGAAATCCATTAGCGCCCGGATCTTGGCCGGCATCTGTGCCCGCGACGGAACGTAGAGGTAAAAGCCCGGAAAGGGCCGGCACCAGGGCGCCAGCACGCGTACCAATCGCCCGTCCGCCAGGTGCTGGCGAACGCAGATGTCCAGGTACTTGATCAGCCCCACGCCCTGCACCGCCGCGTTCAGCAGGTTCTCGTCGTCGTTGAACACGGCGTTGCCCCTGGGCTCGAACAGCACCGTTCGTCCGTCGGCATCAGGCGATGTGAACGACCAGCGGTCGATGGTGCCGCTGGAGGTGAAGCGGTAGGCCAGGCAGTTGTGCCGCATCAGGTCGGCCGGCTCCTCGGGCACGCCGTGCCGCGCGAAGTACTCCGGCGATCCGACGATGGCCATCTCGATGGGAGGCGTGACCGGCACGGCCACCATGTGATCATGAAGGCTTTCGCCCAGCCGGATGCCGGCGTCCATGCCATCGGCCACGATGTTTGAGAAGCCGTCGTTCATCACCAGCTCCAGCCGCAGCTTCGGGTAGCGCGCCAGGAACGCGCCCATGTGCGGCTCGATCAGCAGCCGGGCGGCGATGCGCGAGGCGTTCATGCGGATCAGGCCCGACGGCTCCTCATGGGCCTCCCCCAGCTCCATCACCGCCCGCTCGATGGCCGTCAGCGCGGGCTGCAGCACGTCCAGCAGGCGCTGCCCTTCCTCGGTCAGCGACATGTCCCGCGTCGTGCGGTGGAGCAGCCGCACGTTCAGCTGCTGCTCCAGGCCCTTCAGGTGCTGCGACAGCGCCGCCCGGGTGACCTCCATCTCCGCCGCTGCCCTGGTGAAGCTGCGGTGGCGGGCAATGTGGGCGAACCACGTCAAGGAGGAAACGAGAGAGGGTTCGAGTGGCATTTGTTTAGTTTATCTAACCACTCATGTCTTTCAAAGGATGTTTATCAAATCCAATCCCATCCCTAGCATGGAGTCCTGTCCACGCCACATCGCCGCGTGTGCCTCCCCCAACCACCGCTGGAGAAACCCATGCCCAACGTCACGTTCAAGAACCTCAACGGCCAAGGCGTCACCCTGGCCGCCGTCATCCACTTCCCCGCCGGCTTCGATGAGCGCAAGAAGTACGCAGCAGTCGTCGTCTCGCATCCTGGCGGCGGCGTGAAGGAGCAGACCGCTGGCCTGTACGCCCGCAAGCTGGCCGAGCACGGCCTCGTCACCATCGCCTACGACGCCTCGTACCAGGGCGAAAGCACCGGCCTGCCGCGCCAGCTGGAAAACCCCCACATCCGCACCGAGGACGTCAGCGCCGTGATCGACTACCTGACCACGCTGCCCTGCGTGGACCCGGACCGGATCGGTGCCATGGGCATCTGCGCGGGTGCGGGCTACAGCGCCAACGCGGCCATCAACGACCGCCGCATCAAGGCGCTGGGCATGGTGAGCGCGGTGAACATCGGCCAGATGTTCCGCAACGGCTGGGACAACAACGTCAAGGACGCTGACGCCGTGGGCTACATCGACTTCGGCTCCAACGCCCGCACCGCCGACGCCGGCAAGAGCGAACTGGCCACGCTGCCGCTGGCCCCGATGAAGGAAGAAGACGCCCCCAACGCCGAGCTGCGCGAAGCCTGGGAGTACTACCACACGCCGCGGTGCGAGCACCCTAACGCCCCTGGCTTCATGACGGCGCGCAGCCTCACGCAGATCATCACCTACGACGCCTACCACAAGGCAGAAGCCTTCCTGACCCAGCCCATCCTGGCCGTGGCGGGCAGCGTGGCGGGCAGCAAGTGGATGAGCGACGACCTGCTGGCGCGCGCCGCGAGCCAGGACAAGACGCTGCACGTGGTCGAGGGCGCCAACCACATGTCGCTGTACGACGTGCCCCAGTACGTCGATGAAGCCGTGTCCCAGCTTGCGCCGTTCTTCAACGCCAAGCTGTAAAACTATCAAATCAATAGCTGCCAGCGCTTGCCAAATAAGCGCTGGAGGCCAAATTACTGAAATATTCCATCATGAGCAACATCACCCTCCAGACCGTCAGCTACCCCAACCTGGGCTGGCAAACCGCCGCCGACATCTACCTGCCGCCCGGCTTCGACGCAGGCCAGAAGTACCCCGCCATCGTCAGCACCCACCCCATCGGCAGCTGCAAGGAGCAGACCGCGGGCAACATCTACGCCCAGGGCCTGGCCGAGCAGGGCTTCGTGGTGCTGGTGCATGACGCGAGCTTCCAGGGCGCCAGCGGCGGCACCCCGCGCTTCATCGAGGATCCGGCCATCCGCGTGTCCGACATCCGCTTCGCCGTGGACTATCTGCAGTCGCTGCCCTACGTGGACGCCGAGCGCATCGGCGCCATCGGCGTGTGCGGCGGCGGTGCGTACACCGTGCATGCGGGCATCACCGACCACCGGCTGAAGGCGCTGGTGTCCATCACCGGCGTGAACTACGGCCGCCTGATCCGCGAGGGCTTCGCCCAGTTCAAGCCGCGCGAGCTGGCGAAGAACATCGCCAGCATGCGCACCGCCCAGGCGCAAGGGGCAAAGCGCGATGCAGCCAACCTGCTGCCCGAGTCCGTTGATGCGGCCCAGCAAGCCGGCATCACCGACATCGACGTGCTCGAAGCCACCGAGTACTACAAGACCGCGCGCGGCCAGAAGCCCCATGGTGCGACCAGCCAGCTCATGTCCTTCAGCGGCGCGGCGATGGGCTGGGACGCCTTCACCAACGCGGAAGTGCTGCTCACGCAGCCGCTGATGGTGGTGATCGGCGACAAGCCCGGCGGCTTTGGCGCCTACCGCGACGGCTGGGAGATCTACAGCCGCGCCGCTTCGGAGCACAAGCACATCGTCGTGGCCGAAGGCTGGTCGCACTACGACCTGTACGACCAGCCCGAGCCGGTGGCCATCGCCATGGCCCAGGTGGTGCCGTTCTTCAAGGAACATCTGTGATGCGCAACGTCCTCATCCTGGGCGCCAGCGGCCAGATCGCGCAATGGGTCGTCAAGGCGCTGGCCGACGCCCCGGACGTGCGCCAGACCCTGCTGCTGCGCGACCCCAAGAAGCTCACGGGCCACGAGCCCGCGAATGCCCAGGTCGTCATCGGCAACGTGCTGGACAAGAAGCTGCTGAAAGCCGCCGTGACCGGCCAGGACATCGTCTACGCCAACCTGATCGGCGAAGACCTGGACAAGCAGGCCCAGGCCGTCATCGCCGCCATGCAGGCCGCGGGCGTCAAGCGTCTGGTCTTCGTGCTGTCGCTGGGCATCTACGACGAGATTCCCGGCAAGTTCGGCGAGTGGAGCCAGGCCATCATCGGCGAAGACCTCAAGCCCTACCGCCGCGCCGCCGATGCCGTCGAAGCCTCGGGGCTCGACTACACCATCGTGCGCCCGGCCTGGCTGATGGACGAGGACGAGGTGGACTACGAAACCACCGCCAAGGGTGAACCCTTCAAGGGCACCGTGGTATCGCGCAAGAGCGTGGGCGACCTGATCGCCAAGGTCATCGACAACCCCGCGCTGCATGTGGGCGCCAACCTGGGCGTGAACAAGCCCCACACTGATGGCGACAAGCCGTACTTCATGTAGACACAGCCCATGCCCGTGACTATCCGCCCCGAGCTTCCTGCCGACATCTCCGCCATCCACGCCCTGACCGAGGCCGCGTTCCGCACCGCCCCGCACACGTCGCACACCGAGCAGTTCATCGTGAACGCCCTGCGCCAGGCCGGTGCCCTGCACCTGTCGCTGGTAGCGCAGGACGCGGGCGCGGTGGTCGGCCACGTGGGCGTGTCTCCGGTGGCGGTATCCGGCGGCGCGCCGCGCTGGTACGGCTTGGCGCCCCTGTCCGTCGCGCCCGATCGGCAGCGCCAGGGCATGGGCGCCTTGCTGGTGATGGAGGCGCTGCGCCAGTTGAAGGACGGCGCCGCCGCTGGCTGCGTGTTGCTGGGCGATCCGGCCTACTACGCCCGTTTCGGCTTTCGGCCCGTGCCGGGACTGGTGCTGGAGGGGGTGCCGCCAGAATATTTCCAGGCCCTCGCGTTCTCCGCCGCCGCCATGCCGCAGGGCAGCGTCAGCTTCCACGCGGCCTTCAATGCGACGCGCTGAGCCGCGGCCGCGCTTACAGGCGCTCGCCCAGCTGCTCCTGCCAATCGATGCGAGATGTATGCAGCAGCAGTTCGGCGCTGCGCGCCTGCCGCGTGCGCTGCAGCGCGCGCACCACGTGGTCGCAGGCGCGCGTGGCCGCCTCGGGCAGCGCCAGGCCCTGCAGCCAGTGGCCGGTGAGCGCGGCGCAGAACAGGTCACCGGTGCCCTTGGGCGCGGCGTCGATGCGCGGGTGCGTGATGGCCTGTGCCTGCGTGGCGGTGACCAGCACCACGTGCATGGCGTCCGGCGGCCAGGTGGCCGGTGCGGCGCTGGTCACGGCCACCCATTGCGTGCGGCCGGTGAGCAGCGTGCGCGCGGCGGCCACCACGCCGTCCATGTTGTCCACGGGCATGCCGGTGAGCTGCGCCAGCTCGAAGCCGTTGGGCGTGAGCCCGCTCGCCAGCGGCAGCAGGTGCGTGCGGCAGGCCTGGGCCATGCCGGGGGCGGCGTAGAGGCCGGTGTCGTGGTCGCCCAGCACCGGGTCGAGCACGATGCGCAGCCCGGCGCGCTCGGCCAGCAGGGCGCGGGCCCAGCCGGCCAGCACGGCGGCCTGTGCCGGATCGCCCAGGTAGCCCACCACCAGCGCGCGCAGCGCATGCAGCGCGCCGCGCGCCGACAGGTCGCGCAGGTAGCCGCCGAACCAGTCGAGCGGCACCGCGCCGCCGTGCAGCGTGGGGTAGTGCGGCGTGTTGCTGAGCAGCACCGTGGGCACGGCGGCCACCGCGAGGCCCAGCGCCTCCAGCGTAGGCACGGCGGCGTTGTTGCCCACGCGGCCATAGACCACCTGGGACTGCACCGACACCACGTCCAGCCGCAGCGGCTGCAGCGCCGTCATGGCCGGGGCGCCAGGCCGTCGAGCCAGCGCGTGAACACCGCGCCCGCCGCCGCGGGCAGGCGCGCCTGCAGCGCCCGGGCCTCGGCGCGCAGGGCGCGCGGGTCGACGCCCGCCTGGGCCAGCTCGTAGGCATGGCCGACCAGCCAGCGCTCGATGGCGCGCGGGTCGGCCTCCAGGTGGCATTGCAGGCCGAGCACCTGGGGCCCCAAGGCAAAGCCCTGGTGCGGGCACGTGGCGGTGCCCGCGAGGCACTGGGCGCCGGGCGGAATGCCGAACTGGTCGCCATGCCAGTGCAGCACGGGCACGTCGCCCAGCGCGGCCAGCGGGGAATCGTGCCCCGCCGCCGTCAGCGCCAGCGGCGCGAAGCCGATCTCCTTCACGCCCATGGGGGCCACCGGGGCGCCGAGCGCGCGGGCGATGAGCTGGGCGCCCAGGCAGATGCCCAGCAGTGGCTGCTGGCTGCCCAGCCGCCGCCGCACCAGCGCCAGTTCGTCGGAGAGAAAGGGGTAGGCCGCTTCGTCGAACGCGCCGATGGGGCCGCCCAGCACGACCAGCAGGCCGGCGTCGGCAATGTGCGGTGCGTGCAGGTCTTCGGTGGGGGCGTCCACGTAGCGCACGGCGTAGCCCCGGGACTGGAGCAGCGGCTCCAGCGTGCCCAGGTCTTCGAAATGCAGGTGGCGGATGGCGATGGCGGTGTGGGTCATGGTGTGGTTTCCTTGCAGGAATTGGGCCAGTAGTGGCTGTCGGGCAGCGCCCGCGCGCCGAAGATCGCCTGGCCCACGCGCACGGTGGTGGCGCCTTCCTCGATGGCGATCTCGAAGTCGCCCGACATGCCCATGGAGAGTTCATCCAGCGCGATGCCCTTGGGCGCCTCCTGGCGCAGCCGGTCGCGCAGCGTGCGCAGCAGCACGAAGCACTCGCGCACGCGGTCGGCCTCGCTGGAGAACAGCGCCAGCGTCATCAGCCCGCGTACGCGCAGCGCCGGGAAGGCCGGCAGGGCGCGCAGGAAGGCCGCCACCTCCCCGGGCGGCAGGCCGTACTTGCTGGCCTCGCCCGAGGTGTTGACCTGCACGAACACGTCCAGCGCGCGGCCCTCGGCCTGCAGGCGGCGCTCCAGCGCCTCGGCCACGCGCAGGCTGTCGAGCGCCTGGAACTCGCTGGCGAAGCGCGCCACCAGCTTGGCTTTGTTGGTCTGCAGGTGGCCGATGACCGACCAGCGCAGATCGGGCAGGTCCTGCGTGGCCTGCCATTTGCTGTACGTCTCCTGCGGCTTGTTCTCGCCCAGCAGGCGGCAGCCCGCCGCGTGGGCCAGGCGCACGCTGGCCCCGGGCTGGGTCTTGCTCACGGGCAGCAGGCGCACGCCGGCCGGGTCGCGCCCCACGCGCGCGCAGGCGGCGTCGATGCGTGCTTGCACGGCGGCCAGGTGGCGCTCAAAGTCCTGCAGCGTGGCGGCCTGGGGATAGCGGCCGTGCTGGTCGTGGCGGGTGGCTGTCATGACACGGCTCCTTTTCTCGCAAGGGCGGGCCGTGGCAGGCGGCCATGCAGCACCGCGTGGGCTGCCAGCCCGACCACCAGGCCCCAGAAGGCGCCGCCGATGCCCAGCAGCGTGATGTTGGCGGCGGCGGCCAGGAAGGTGATGAGGGCCGACTCGCGCGCCTTAGCGTCGGCCAGGGCCGTGGCCAGGCTGGTGCCGATGGTGCCCAGCAGCGCCAGCCCCGCCAGCGTGGTGATGAAGGTGGCCGGCAGCGCCATGAAGACCGCCGCCAGCGTGACGCCGAACACGCCCACGAGGATGTAGCACACGCCTGCCGCGATGCCCGCGATCCAGCGCTTGGACGGGTCCTCGTGCGCCTCGCGCCCGGTGCAGATGGCGGCGGTGATGGCCGCGAGGTTGAAGGCGTGCGCGCCGAACGGCGCCATCAGCAGCGAGCCCAGCCCGGTCACGGCGACGATGGGGCTGGCGCTGGTGGCGTAGCCGTCGCCGCGCAGCACCAGCATGCCGGGCATGTACTGGCCGCTGAGCGTGATGAGGAACAGCGGCAGCGCCACGCTGAGCAGCGCGTTGAGCGAGAACGCGGGCACCGTGAACACGGGCGCCGCGAGCTGCAGGCGCAGGCCCGACAGGTCCACCCGCCCCTGCGCCAGCAGAAAGCCCAGGCCCAGCAGCAGGATGCCCACCACCGCCCAGCGCGCCGCCACGCGCCGCAGTAGCACGTAGGCCAGCACCAGCAGCCCGGCCAGCAGCGGGTCGATGCCCATGCCGCCGAACGCCCGGATGCCGAACTGCAGCAGGATGCCCGCCAGCAGCCCGGCCGCCACGCCGGGCGGAATCCAGCGGATCACGCGGTCGAACCAGCCCGACAGGCCCAGCGCCACGAAGGCCGCGGCCGACAGCAGGTAGGCGCCCACGGCCTCGGCATAGGGCGTGGTGGCCAGCGCGGTGACGAGGAACGCCGCCGCCGGCGTGGACCAGGCGGTGATGACCGGCGCGCGCGTCATCCAGCTCAGCAGCACGCCCGTGACCCCCACGCCGATGGAGATCGACCACACCCACGAGGCCGTCAGCGCAGGACTCAGCCCCGCCACCTTGGCGGCCTGGAACACCAGGATGAACGTGCCGCCGTAGTTGACGATGACCGAGACCAGCCCGGCCACGATGGGGTGGATCAGATCGCGCGGGCGCAAAGGGGAGGGGTGTGCTTGCTGCATATAGGCCGTGGGGTAAACCAGTGGAAGCCGCTTTTGTATTCCTAAAATGGCCTGGGGAAACCATCCACTTTTTAAAAGAAGACCCAGCCAATTGTTCAAGCATGCCCAACTCGAATCCGTGAAAGCCTGGCTGGGCGACCCCGCCCATGGCGCGCTGCCGCTGCATGTGCGCGTGCAGCGCGCGCTGCGGCAGTTGATCCTGGAAGGCGCGCTGGGCGGCGGCCAGCCCCTGCCCGCCTCGCGCGCGCTGGCGCAGTCGCTGGGCGTGTCGCGCGACACGGTGGAGGCGGCCTACGGCCAACTGCATGCCGAGGGCTTCATCGCGCGGCGCGTGGGCAGCGGCAGTTTCGTCTCGCCGCGCGCGCAGCGCCTGGGCGCGCAGGCACGGCGGCCCGCCGCGTCGGCCGCAACCCCGCGCTTGAGCCAGCGTGGAGAGGCGCTGTACCAGGGCGGCGGCGTGCGCGATTTCCTCGCGCCGCGCCCGTTCGCGCCCGGCCTGCCCGACACGCGCGCCTTTCCGCTCGCCACCTGGGAGCGCCTGCAGCGCCAGGTGCTCAAGGAGCACGGCGCCAGCGCTCTGCTGCACAGCCCGCCGCAGGGCATGGAGCCGCTGCGCCGCGCCATCGCCGATTACGTGAACCTGGAGCGCGGCGCGCGCGCCACGCCCGAGCGCGTGCTGGTGCTCACCAGCTCGCAGCAGGCGCTGGCGCTGTGCGCCACGGTGCTGCTCGACGCGGGCGAGCGCATCTGCGTGGAAGACCCGCTTTACCACGGCGCGCGCCGGGCCTTCGAGGCGGCGGGCCTGGCCTGCGTGCCCGTGCCGGTGGATGAGGGCGGCATGCAGGTGCAGCGCCTGGACGGCGCAGGCCCCCCGGCGCGCGCCGTGTACCTCACCCCCTCGCACCAGTACCCCACCGGCGCCACGCTGGCGCTGGAGCGGCGCCTGGCCGTGGTGGACTGGGCGCACCGGCACCAGGCCTGGATCATCGAGGACGACTACGACAGCGAATTCCACTACGCCGGCAAGCCCACGGCCTGCGTGCAGGGGCTGGACGCGCACGAGCGCACGCTCTACATCGGCACCTTCAGCAAGTCGCTGTTTCCGGGCCTGCGCATCGGCTACCTGGTGCTGCCGCCGCAGCTCGTTGCGCCCATGGCGGTGGCGCGCACGCTGCTGGACGGGCACAGCGCGCCCATTGCCCAGCTCACGCTGGCGCGCTTCGTCGAGGGCGGGCACTTCGGCGCCCACGTGCGCGCCATGCGCGGCCTGTATGCCGCGCGGCGCGACGCGCTGGCGCGGCTGGTGCAGGAGCACCTGGCCGCCTGGGTGCAGCCGCGCGTGCCCGCGGGCGGCATGCAGATGCCCTGCGTCTTCACCCGCGACATGCCCGAGCGCGCCGCCGTCGATGCCGCGCGCCGCGCGGGCATCGACCTGCAGGGGCTGTCGGCCCTGTACGCCGCCGCGTCGGCCGAGGCCGGGTTCCTCATGGGCTTCGCGGCCTATGCGCCGCAGGAGCTGGAGCCGGGCGTGAAGACGCTGGCCGGGGTGCTGCGGCGTATGAGGATTTGAATGAAAAGTGCCTGTGGCGCTTATGCAGAAAGCGCAAGCAGCTATGAATAAGAGAGCGTTGGCGGATCAGGGCGTGGCCGCCGCCAGCGGCAGCCCGCCCAGCCTGCCGTCGCCATAGGTTCGCAGCACCTGCGAGACCACCACCTGGTAGCCGTCGAGCCATTCTGCCTGCCGGGCCTTGGCCTGCAGGTGCGTGGGGTGCTGCATCAGGGCCTGCAGCGCCTCCAGGCTGTCCCAGTAGTAGACGTTGGAGAGCAGGCGGTCGTTTTCCCACGCCTCCTCGCCCAGGTAGCCGGGAATCTCTTTGGCGGCCTCGGCGATGGCCTGGTCCAGGCGGTGGAAGTCGTCGTCGTACTGCTTCTTGGCGAAGGTGAAGGTCGATGCGTACATCAAAGTCCCTGAGGATCTGAAATGTTTTCGGGCCGCAGCGCTTATGGGGCAAGCGCTGGCAGCTATTAAAAAAGAAGCAGCCTTATCGGCTTGCCGCCAGGCGCGCCCCCAGCCCCACGAGTGCCGCGCCCATCAGCGCATCGGCCGGGCGGCGGATGCGCGCATAGGCGCGGCGCACCGCGCCCACCGAGAAGAACGCCGCCAGCAGGCACAGCCACGTGCCGGTGACGCACACCACCACCGCGACCACCGCCGCGTACACCCACGCGGGCGCGCCGACCGGCAGCAGGGTGACGAACAGGGTGGCGAAGAAGGTGGCGGTCTTGGGGTTGGTGATGCCCACCAGGAAGCCCCGCCGCCACGCCTGCGTATCGCCGAGGCGGGGCGCCTGCGCGATGTCCTGCGCGCCCGCGCCGCCACGCAGCGCCGCCATCAGCATGCGTGAGCCCAGGTAGACCAGATAGGCGGCCCCGGCCAGGCGGATGCCCTCGTAGAGCCAGAAGAACTGCTGCACCAGCAGCCCGAAGCCGAACACCGCCAGGCTCGCCCACACGGCCACGGCGCAGGTGATGCCCAGGCCGGTGAAGACGCCCGAGCGGCGCCCTCCCAGGGCCTGCGAGGTGACGGCCACGAAGTCCGGCCCCGGGCTGGCGCAGGCGAGCAGGACGATGCCGGAGAGGGTCAGGAGCTGGGGAAGGTAGTCCATGGGAAGGCGGGTCTTGGGATGGGAACCGGAAATGTATAGCCACCCAGCCGCTGGCACCCGCAAGGCGGCGGCCTTGACCGACTGGAATGGCGTATATACCATTTGCATATACATATCCTGCTAGGAGGTTCCCCGTGGTTCAGGCCAGCCTTTTCCTCAACAACAAGAGCCAGGCGGTGCGCCTTCCCAAGTCCGTGGCGTTCGCGCCCGAGGTGCGCGAGGTCACGATCGTCGCGGTGGGCAGCAGCCGGGTCATCACGCCCGTCGAGAGTGCGTGGGACGCCTGGTTTGCCGAGCCTCCCGATGCCGACGCGCTGCTGCCCGAACGCGAGCAGCCCGCCATGCAGCAGCGCGAGGCAGTCAAGTGACGCGCTACCTGCTGGACACCAACATCTGCATCTACGTCATCAACGACCGGCCTGCGCACGTGCTGCCCGTTTTCAACGCGCACCATGGCCGCATGTGCATCTCAGAGGTCACGCGGTTCGAATTGCTCAGCGGCGCCTACAAGTCGCAGGCGCCGCACAAGGCCCTGCAGCGCATCGGCACTTTTTGCGCCATGCTCGACGTGCTGCCTCTGGACACGGCCGCCGCCGTGCATGCGGCCCAGATCCGCGCGATGCTGGAGCAGAAAGGGCAAAAGATAGGCCCCTACGACACGCTGATCGCGGGCCATGCGCGCAGCCTCGCGGCGATCCTCGTGACGAACAACACCCAGGAATTCCAGCGTGTCGGCGGATTGATGCTGGAGGATTGGAGCCAGTAAAAAAGCGCCCGCTTGCAGCCTGTGCGGCCCGTCATGCCGCTTGGCCTCGCCGCGCCGCCTTGCCGGGCGAGAAGACGAGCCAGCTGGCGCCCGCCAGCACGAAGACGCTGGCCGCGCCGTACACCATCACTGCGCCGAATCCGGCCACCAGCGCGGCCTGGGCGGCCGCCTCGGATTGCGCACCATGCGCCACGGCCGCCACGGCCGCCACGGCCGCCATGTCGCCGGCCGCGATCTTTTCGGCCAGCAGGCGCAGCCCGGGGCCCGGCGCCACGCCCGGCGCGCCGCGCAGGTGGGCCATGATGCCCTCGACCAGCACGAAGCCCATGACGGCGATGTTGAACGCCAGCGAGATCATGCGCGCGCTGGTGTCCGCGCCCGAGGCCATGCCGGCCCGCTGCGCCGCGACGGAGGCGGTGATGGTGTTGGTCGCCACCGTGTTGGTCAGGCCCAGCCCGATGCCGGCCAGCACGCAGCCCGGCAGCATCAGCCAGCCCGGCTGCGCCGATGCGCTGCCGATGCGCATCAGCACGAAGCCCAGGCCGATGGTGCACAGGCCCAGCGGGATCACCGCGCCGGGCTGCCAGCGCAGGGCCAGGCGCTCGGCCAGCGGCGGGATGAACAGCGTGGGCAGCGTGTAGGCCAGCAGCGCCAGTCCGGTCTGCACGCTGTCGTACCCCAGGCCGGCGTGGAAGTAGACCGGCAGGTAGATGATGAACGGCCAGAAGCTGAAGTTCTGCCCCATCGAGCCGAGCAGCGCGCCCGAGAAGTTGCGCACGCGGAACACCGAGAAATCGATCATCGGCCGGGGGCTGACGCGCTCGGCCACGATGAAGCCGGCTAGCCCCAGCACTGACAGACCGATGATGCCCAGCGCAGCCGGGCTGCCGAAGCCGAGCACCGGCCCCTGCGTGACGTACAGCACGAGGCAGAACACGGCCAGCGACAGCGTGAGGATGCCGGCGATGTCCAGGCGCGTGGCCTGCGGGTCGCGCGATTCCTGAACGCCTGCCTGGGACAGCAGCCATGTCACGGCGGCCAGGGCGACGTGCACCAGGAACACCCATTCCCAGCGTGCCCACGCCAGGATGGCCCCGCCCACGATCGGGCCGAAGCCCAGGCCCGCGCCGAACACGATGCCCCACCACGCGAAGGCCCGGCCGCGCTCGCGCCCGTCCCGGAACTGGGTGGACAGGATGGCGATCTGGCAGATCAGCATCATGGCTGCGCTCATGCCTTGCAGGAACCGCGCCGCGATCAGCACGGCGGCGCTTGCGGTCAGCCCGCACACCAGCGACGTGACGCCGAAGGCCGCGATGCCGGCGGTGAACACGCGCTTGCGGCCGTAGCGGTCGGCCAGCGTGCCCACCGCCATCAGGATCGTCGTCATGGCGATGGTGTAGGCCGCCATGACCCATTGGAGCTGCCGGAAGCTGGCCCCCATCACGCGCTCGATGGTGGAGAGGATGGGCGGCACGCTGGAAATCTCCAGGCCCAGCATCAGGGCGGACAGGCAGACGGCGGCCAGGGCGAACGTGCCCTGGCGGGTAGGGGGGAGGGTCATGGAAGCAGGTTTCCCAGTCAAAGGAAAGGATCCTAGGAAAGCGCCACCCATCCATCAACGGTATGCTTGGATATATCAGAAACGACAGATTTGGATGATTCATGGCCAGACCGGCACTGGATCTGGAGTCGGTGCAGGCCTTCGTCGCCATTGCCGACTTCCAGAGCTTCACCAAGGCCGCCGATGCCTTGGGCACGACGCAGGGCGCCATCAGCGTCAGGCTCAAGCGCCTGGAGGAGCGGCTGGGCCACCGGCTGATCGAGCGCACGCCCCGGCGGGTGCGCCTGTCGGCGCACGGTGATCTGTTTCTCCATCCGGCGCGCGAATTCATCGCCGCGCACGACCGCGCCATGGCGGCCCTGTCGTGCGAGTGCCGGCGCTTCCGCCTGGGCATCGCCGAGCACGTGGCCGGGCCGGAAATCCCCACGCTGCTGGCCCGCCTGAACGAACGCGACCCGGCCCTGACCATCGAGGTGCGTCTGGAGAATTCGCGCAGCCTGCTCGATGCCTTCGACGGCGGCGCGCTCGACGCCGTCATCGTCCGGCAAGAGGATGACCGCCGCGATGGCGAAGACCTGGGCGCCGAGCACTTCGGCTGGTTCGCCGCGCCGGGCTTCCACCAGCCCCCCGGCAAGCCGCTGCGGCTGGCGGCGCTGGCGCCGTGCTGCGGCGTGCGCGACATCGCCATCCGCGCGCTGGCGGGGGCCGGCATCGAATGGAATGAGGTCTTCGTCGGCGGTGGCCATGCGGCCGTGGTGGCCGCGGTCTCGGCGGGGCTCGCGGTGGCGGCGTTCTCCTGCCGCCTGGCGCCGCCCGATACCGTCGAGGTCGGGCAGCGCCTGGGCCTGCCGCCGCTGCCCTCGTCGCGCATCATGCTGCACTCGACGCTGACGGATCGCCGCTCCCGCGACGCCTTGCGAACCCTGGCGGCGGCCTACCGCGAGCACCGCGCGCCCCGGCATGGGCGCGCGCAAGGCTGACGGCCCCCGCAGGGGAAGGGGACGAAGGCGCACGGCGCGGCTTTTGTAATATAGTCCCCTATACTATATTTCTCCGTATCCTGCCATGTCCCACACCTCCCGTGAAAAGACCAAGCTGATCGCCCGCGTGCGCCGCATCAAGGGCCAGATCGAAGGCATAGAGCGTGCCCTGGAGACGGACGCGGCCTGTGCCGAGGTGCTGCGCCAGATTGCCTCCGTGCGCGGCGCGGTCAGTGGGCTGACGGCGGAGGTGATGGAAGACCACCTGCGCGAGCACGTCCTGGCGGTCTCGACCGACGAGGCGCGGCGCCAGGGTGGCGAGGAAATGATCGAGGTCATCCGCACCTACATGAAATGAGCCGGCCCATGGACACGCACAGCCCCTTTGCTCCCGAGCACGGCCACTGCTTCCTGGGCCGCGACCACCGGCGCAACGAGCGCAGGGTGTGGCTGGTCATCGCGCTCACGGCCGGGATGATGCTGGCCGAGATCGCCGCCGGCACCGTCTACGGCTCGATGGCGCTGGTCGCCGACGGCTGGCACATGTCCACCCATGCGGGCGCGATGCTGATCGCGGCGCTGGCCTACCGCTTCGCGCGGCGGCATGCCGACGATCCGCGCTTCACCTTCGGCACGGGCAAGCTGGGCGATCTGGCGGGCTTTGCCAGCGCAGTGGTGCTGGCCCTGGTCGCGCTGCTGATCGGCTGGGAAAGCCTGGCGCGCCTGGCGCGGCCGATCCGCATCGACTTCGACCAGGCGATCGCGGTGGCCGTAGTGGGGCTGGCCGTCAACCTGGCCTGTGCGTGGCTGCTGAAGGACGACCACGCGCACCACGGCCATGGGCACCACCACCATGACCACGATCACGTCCACCACCACGCGCACGGCGAAGCCCGCGACAACAACCTGCGCGCCGCCTACCTGCACGTGCTGGCCGACGCCTTGACCTCCGTGCTGGCCATCGCCGCGCTGCTGTTGGGCCGCAGCCGCGGCTGGCTCTGGGCCGACCCGGTCATGGGCGTGGTCGGCGCGCTGGTGATCGTGCGCTGGTCCTGGGGGCTGCTGCGGGACAGCGGCAGCGTGCTGCTGGACGCCGCGGCCGAGGGCCAGGCGGTGCGCCAGGAGATCCACGAGGCGATGGCGCCCACGGGCAGCCGCGTCACGGACCTGCACGTCTGGCAGGTGGGCCCCGGCCATTTCGCGGCCATCGTCGCGCTGATGGCGCGGGAGCCGCAGGAGCCTGCCCACTACAAGGCGCTGCTGGCGCACATCCACGAGCTGTCGCACGTCACGGTGGAGGTGCAGCGGCAGGCGGGATAAGACCCCGTGGGGAGCGTGGCCAGGGAAGTCGTGCAGTCTTCCAACTTTCGACCCCGGACAGGAGCGTGGCCATGGCCCCCAAGAACACCATCTGCCTCTGGTACGACGGCACCGCCCTGGACGCCGCGCGGTTCTATGCGCAGACCTTTCCCGACAGCGCGGTGCAGGCCGTGCACAAGGCGCCAGGCGACTACCCCGCAGGCAAGCAGGGCGAGGTGCTGACCGTGGAGTTCACGGTCATGGGCATCCCGTGCCTCGGCCTGAACGGCGGCGCGGCGTTCCGGCACAGCGAAGCGTTCTCGTTCCAGGTGGCGACAGACGACCAGGCCGAGACGGACCGCCTGTGGAACGCGATCGTCGGCAACGGTGGGCAGGAAAGCGCGTGCGGCAGGTAGCAAGGACCGCTGGGGCGTGTCTTGGCAGATCACGCCGCGCGCGCTGACCGACGCGATCGCCGATCCCGACCCGGCGGCGGCGCAGCGCGCTTTCGCGGCCATGATGGAGATGGGCAAGATCGACATCGCGGCTATTGAGGCGGCACGGCGCGGCTGAGCCTGCGCCGCCCTGCGGCGGCATGTCCAGGCTGCTACGCCAGCAACCCCGCCTTGCGCATCTGCTGCGCCAGCCCTTCGGCGAACTGGCGGTAGCCTTGGGCATTGGCATGGATCTGGTCGGAGCGCAGGCGGGCGTTGCCCAATACCTCGGCCCAGCCGGCCTCGTACAACGGCAGGTTCAGCTCGCCGGCCAGTTCGGCGTAGAACGGGTGGTCGGTGAGCCGCCCGGTGCCGGCTGCCAGCAGCGAGAACTGAGGCACGGCCACCAGCATCACCTGCGCGCCCGAGTCCGTGGCTGCGCGGCAGATCGCGCGGATGTTGTCCCGGGCAGCGGCAGCGCTCATCTGGCGCAGGAAGTCGTTGCCGCCGATGCCCACGATGACGAGTTGGGGCCGGTGTGTCTCCAGCAAGGCGGGCAGCCGTGCGAGCGCCTGGGCCGTGGTGTCGCCGGAGACGCCACCATTCACCATCTGCCAGCCTGTGAGTTCCTGCAACACGGCGGGGTAGGCGGTGGCGGCATCGGCGCCGACACCGGAGGTCAGCGAGTCGCCCAGCGCCAGCACGGTGCTGCCGGCGGCGATGGGCCGGGCCTTGGGCGTGCGCTGGCCGCAGGCGGCGAGCAGGGCGGTGGCGATCGGCAGCAGGGCCAGAAGGCGGCGGCGCTGCAGAAAGGAGGGATTCATGCGTCGTGGTGATGGGTTTGCGGGAACGGGCAGGCTTCGATTCTGCCGTCATGCCCGGCGCATAGCGCCTCAGGCCAGCGCCGTATCGAGCACCATCATGAGCACGAAGCCGACCATCAGCCCCGCCGTGGCGAAGGATTCGTGGCCCTTGCGGTGCGATTCGGGAATGATCTCGTGGCTGATGACGAACAGCATGGCCCCGGCGGCGAAGCCCAGCCCCCAGGGCAGCAGCAGCGCCGAATGGCCGACCGCGGCTGCGCCGGCCACCGCGCCCAGCGGCTCGACCAGGCCCGAGGCGATGCCGAGCAGGATGGCCAGGCCGCGCGTGTAGCCCGCCGCGACCAGCGCCGCGGCGACGACGAAGCCCTCGGGCACGTCCTGGATGGCGATGCCGATCGCCAGCGCATGCGCGCGCATGCCTTCGTTGCCCGCGTAGCCGACGCCGATGGCCAGCCCCTCGGGCAGGTTGTGCAGCGTGATGGCGAAGACGAACAGCCATGTGCGCCGCAGCTGCTTGGCCTCGGCGCCCTCGCGGCCCTTGATGAAGTGCTCGTGCGGCAGCAGGTGGTCCATGGCCAGCAGCACCAGCGCGCCCATGAGGATGGCGCAGCCCACCACGCCGCCCGCGGCCCAGTTGCTGCCGCCGAACAGGGCGGCGCTGCGCGCTGCGTCGAGCCCCGGCAGGATGAGCGAGAACGCGCTGGCGGCCAGCATCACGCCCGCGCCGAAGCCGAACAGCGTGTCCTGCACGCGCTCCGAGGGCCGCTGCGCGAGCAGCACGGGAAGCGTGCCCAGCGCGGTGGCCAGCGCGGCGACGAGGCCGCCGAGCAGCGCGCCTTGCAGCGCGGGCTGGTCCAGCCTCTGCCAGGCCAGGGCGCACAGGGCGGGCAGGCCGGCGGCGCACAGGGCCAGGCCGGCCAGGGTCTGCGGGCGGAGCGGGCGCATGGGTTGCAGTATTAGCGGGATTGTGCGGCTGCGTAGCGCCGGGCCACCTCGGCCCAGTCGATGACGTTATAGAACGCCGCGATGTATTCGGGGCGGCGGTTCTGGTACTGCAGGTAGTAGGCGTGCTCCCACACGTCCAGCCCCAGGATGGGCGTGTGGCCCGAGGCGATGCCGCGCATCAGCGGGCTGTCCTGGTTGGCGCTGCTTTCCACGGCCAGCTTGCCCTGCGGGTTCACTGTGAGCCAGGCCCAGCCGCTGCCGAAGCGCGAGAGCGCCGCCTGGGTGAATGCGGCCTTGAAGGTGTCGAAGCCGCCCAGTTCGGTGTCGATGGCGCGGGCCAGGTCGCCGCCCGGCGCGCCGCTGCCCTGGGGCGACATGACGCGCCAGAACAGGCTGTGGTTGGCGTGCCCGCCGCCGTTGTTGCGCACGGGCGCGCGCAGCTTCTCGGGCAGGGTGTCGACCTGCGCGACCAGTTCCTCCAGCGGCAGCTCGGCGTAGGGCGTGCCTTCGAGCGCCGCGTTGAGGTTGTTCACGTAGGCCTGGTGGTGCCTGGTGTGGTGGATCTCCATCGTCCGCGCGTCGATGTGGGGTTCCAGCGCGTCGTAGGCGTAGGCGATCGGGGGCAGCGTGTAGGGCATGGGCAGGGCTCCGGGAGTTGGGAGGAATGGAATCAGTGCAGCAGCGGGCTGCCGGGCGCGGGGCCGCCCTGCGGGCCGTGGTGCAGGTGCAGTGCCGCGTGGGTGTGGTGCAGCTGCCGGGCGGCCGCCATGCGCAGGGATGGCGGCGCGGTGTCGCTGTGCAGCAGCGCCATGAGCTTGAGGTGCGCGCGGCACAGGCATTCGGCGGCGCTGGCGGGCTGGTCCATGCCGGCGTAGCAGTCGGCCAGGTTCAGGTGTGCGACGACGTAGGCGGCGAGCCGGTCGTCGGCCGCGATGCCGTCTTCCGCATGGGCCAGCAACTGGCGCGCCACGCCCAGCGCCCGCGTGTGCCAGGTGAGCGCATGCGCCACGCAGTGCGCGCGGCTGGCCGCCAGGCCCTGGCGCGTGAGCTGCTTCCATTCGCGCAGCAGGGGGTGCTCGGGTGTGCCGCGGGTGTCGTCGGCGTCCTGGGGGGCGTGCGCGGCAGCGCCGGTCTGGAGGGCGTGGTTCATGGCATGTCCTTGTGGTCCAGGGGCGCGCAGGCCTCTGGCTCGGCCTGGCCGGCGGGATGGACGCGCACGATGCGCAGCGCGCCGGGCTGCTCCACCAGCACGCAGGTCTTGCCCGTGCGCTTGCAGTGGTCCTCCACGCGCCAGAACGCGCCGTGGCTCGCGCAGCCGGTCTGGCAGATCACCAGGTCGGCGCAGCGCAGGCTGTGTTCAAGCCATTCGGCATCGGCGTGGGCGCCGGCATCGGGTTGCTGGGCCAGCGCCAGTTCGGGCCAGTCGGCAATGGCGGCCAGCAGCCGCTGGCGGTCCTCGCGCTCCCAGGCCAGGGCGCTGTCGCGCTGGATGAGCTGGGCCCGCAGGCGCATGACCTGCTGCTGCAGCCGAACGATCTCCTGCGCCTGGGCGTTGGCGTGCTCGGTGCAGCGGCGCTGCAATTCGCCGTAGCGGCGCAACAGCACGCCATGTTCCGGCACCAGCTGATGGATGTCTTCTTCAAGGTATGGCATGACGCAGCGGCTCCCTGCCAGGCGGGCTTGCGAAAGGGGGCTCCCATGCACCGGCAGGCGTGGCCGGCGGCATCGTGAAAAAAGTGCGTGGCTGGTGGCGGACCAGTGGCTGGCAAAAAAGTGGTCAATGGGCTGGAGTGAGCACCCCATTGACTACCCCACGATGAGAACCTTGCCGCAACGGTGCGCGTTGCAGCCTGGGGTGAATCATAACAAGAAATACGAATGATTCTTGATAACTTTTTGAAAATAATCTCTGGTACCTGTCGCAGAGCGATACGGTTGCACTGGAATGAGAATGAAAAACGCGGATGGAGCTTATCCAGCAAGCGCTGACAGCTATCGAATCAGGAGCTTTTTCCGTGAGGCCGTGGCCCGCCCGGGCGTGCTCCGGGAACGCGGGACGCAGGGGGGCTGTGCAATTGCGTTCAATACACCACGGCCAGGGCACGCCAGACTGCGCGGGCCATGACGTCCTTGTTCTCCCTGCTGCTGGCGATGGCCGGCTTCTCCCTGGTGGGTGCCATCACCCCCGGGCCTGTCAACGTGCTGGCGCTGCGCCACGGCAGCCAGGCGCGGCGGCGCGTGGCCCTGCTGTACGTACTGGGGGCCAGCGCCAGTTACGCGGCCGTGGTCTGGTGCATGGGGCAGGGGGCGCAATGGCTGGTGGACGGCCTGCCTGGGGTGGCCCCGGTGGCGCAGTGGCTGTGCGCGGCCTATCTGCTGTGGCTGGCGTGGCAGCTGGCGCGCGCTCCGGCGGGCGCCATCGCGGTCCAGGCGGGGCAGGCGGTGCGGCCCTGGCGCGCCTTCGCCCAAGGGGCCGCCGTGCAGGCGCTGAACCCCAAGGCCTGGCTGGTCGCGCTGTCGGGCGTGGGCCTGTTCGTGCTGCCGCAGGGCGAGGGCAGCGGCGCGGCGCTGGCGTGGTACTGCGCGGTGTCGCTGGCAGCCTGCCTGCTGGGCGTGGGGTGCTGGGCCGTGGCGGGCCGGGCGCTGGCGCGCTGGCTGCGCACGGGCGCGCGGCAGCGGCTGTTCCAGCGGGCGCTGGCGCTGCTGCTGGTGGCGAGCGTGCTGGGCATGCTGGCATGATCCTGGAAACGGCAGTTGACCGCTTGCAAACTTCACGAGTGCCGTATGGATATTGGCTTTCGCAGCTCCGTCACCGTTCGCCTGCAGGGTGAACCGCACTACGCACTCGCCAGCACCGCACTCGCCGCGCCATGCGGCGTTGCTCCTCCTTGCGGGCAGGAGCCCGCCGCGTCGTCGCGCCTTGCCTGGCTCGCCGATCGCGGCACTGGCGAGCGCGTTCAACTACCGTTTCTACGATGATCGACAGCGCCATGACCGCCACCACCTTCCACCGCCACCCCGCCGCCCCGTGGGTGGAGCTGCGCGAGAGCCGCGCCGCGCCGCACTGCTACCGCCTGCACATGCATGCGGAGTACTCCATCGGCATCGTCGATGCGGGTGCGGCGGTGTTCCACCATGCCGGCGGCCCCGAGCGGGTGGAGGCCGGCAGCGTGGTGCTGATCGAGCCCGGCGTCTGGCACGCCTGCAACCCGGAGGATGGCGCGCCTTGGGCGTACCGCATGCTGTTCGTGCAGGCCGGCTGGCTGTGCGCGCAGCTGGGGGTGCAGGGGCTGCGCTTTCCCGTCCGCGCGCGGCACGACGCGGCGGCGGCGCAGGCCGTGCACCGGCTGTGCCAGCCGCTGGGCGATGCCGGTATCGAGATGTTCACCCAGGCGTTGCTGCACTGCGTGCAGCGCTTCGCCGAGCCCGCGCTGCCTGCCGTCGATGCGCCCCATGCCGGAGCGGTGGCGGCGGCTCTGCGCTGCCTGCATGCGCAGCCCGAAGCCGCGCCCAGCGTGCAGGCGCTGGCCCAGGCCTGCGGCATGAGCGCGCCGCGCTTCATCCGCTGCTTCAAGGCAGCGACGGGCGTGACGCCCGGGGTGTACCGGCTGAACCTGCGCCTGAACGGCGCGCGCCGCCTGCTGGCCCAGGGCACGGCACTGGCCGAAGCGGCGCACGCCATGGGCTTTGCCGACCAGGCGCATCTGCAGCGCGCCTTCAAGGCGCACCATGCGCTGACGCCGGGGCGCTATGCGCAGGCGCTGACGGGGCGGTAAATGCTCCTGAAAGGAGAGCTGCCAGCGCTTGATGGGCAAGCGCTGGAGACAGTTTTGGCTTGAATTTTCAAGCGAGCCCCGCAGAGGGCGCGGCCCCGGCCCGCGTCTGCCGCGCTCAGTGGATGCGCATGCCCGGCTGCGCGCCCGGGAACGGCTCCAGCACGTAGATGCCGGGGTGCGCCTTTTCGTCGGCGTGGCTGGCGGCCAGCACCATGCCTTCGCTGAGGCCGAACTTCATCTTGCGCGGCGCGAGGTTGGCGACCATCACGGTCAGCTTGCCCTGCAACTGCTCGGGCTGGTACATGCTGGCGATGCCGGAAAAGACGTTGCGCGTCTTGCCTTCGCCCACGTCCAGCGTCAGTTGCAGTAGCTTGGTGGAGCCTTCGACGGGCTTGCATTCCACGATCTTTGCGATGCGCAGGTCGATCTTGGCGAAGTCGTCGATGGAGATGGTGGGGGCGATGTCTTCGCCACCCGGCTGCACGGCCTCGGCCGCCGGGGCGGCGGGCGGCTCGAACAGCGCGTCGAGCTGCTTCGCGTCCACGCGCTGCATCAGGTGCTGGTAGGCGCCGATGGCGTGGCCCGCGCCGAGCAGGGTTTGCGCATCGGCGAAGGCGAGCGGCGGCACCTGCAGGAAGGCCTCCACCTGCGCGGCCACGGCGGGCAGCATGGGCTTGAGGTAGATGGTGAGCAGGCGGAAGGCCTCGATGCAGGTGCTGCACACGTCCTGCAGGCGCGCGTCTTGGCCCTCCTGCTTGGCGAGCTCCCAGGGCTTGTTGGCGTCCACGTAGGCGTTCACGCGGTCGCACAGCAGCATGGCTTCGCGCGCGGCGCGGGCGGTGTCGCGCGCCTCGTAGGCCTGGGCGATGGCGTCGGCCTGCGCGCGCAGCTGCTGCAGCAGCGCCTGGCCGTCGGCGCCCGGGGCGCCGAGCTGGCCGCCGAAGCGCTTGGCGAGGAAGCCGGCCGCGCGCGAGGCGATGTTGACGTACTTGCCGATCAGGTCCGAGTTCACGCGCAGCATGAAGTCCTCGGCCGTGAAGTCGATGTCCTCGTTCCTGCCGTTGAGCTTGGCGCCCAGGTAGTAGCGCAGCCACTCGGGGTTCATCTGGAGCGCCAGGTACTTGAGCGGATCCAGGCCCGTGCCGCGGCTCTTGCTCATCTTCTCGCCGTTGTTCACCGTGAGAAAGCCGTGCACGCAGATCCTGGTGGGCGTCTTGCGGCCGCTGAACTTGAGCATGGCAGGCCAGAACAGCGTGTGGAAGGTGATGATGTCCTTGCCGATGAAGTGGTACTGCTCCAACGCCGGATCGGCCATGTAGGTGTCGTAGTCCTCGCCGCGCTGGTTCAACAGGTTCTTGAGCGAGGCCAGGTAGCCGACGGGCGCGTCGAGCCAGACGTAGAAGTACTTGCCCGGCGCATCGGGGATCTCGATGCCGAAGTACGGCGCGTCGCGGCTGATGTCCCAGTCGTCCAGGCCGGTGCTGGTGCTGCCGTCGGGATTGGTGCGCGTGCCGAACCATTCCTTGATCTTGCCGGCCACCTCGGGCTGCACATGCACGCCGTTCTGCGTCCATTCGGTGAGGAATTCCACGGCGCGCGGGTCGGAGAGCTTGAAGAAGAAGTGCTCCGAGGTCTTGAGCACCGGCTTGGCGCCCGACAGCGCGGAGTAGGGGTTGATGAGGTCGGTGGGGGCGTAGACCGAGCTGCACACCTCGCAGTTGTCGCCGTACTGGTCCTTGGCGTGGCAGCGCGGGCATTCGCCCTTGATGAAGCGGTCGGGCAGGAACATGTTCTTCTCGGGGTCGAAGAACTGCTCGATGGTGCGGGTTTCGATGAACCCGGCCTTTTTCAGATCGAGGTAGATCTGCTGCGACAGCTCGTGGTTCTCCGGGCTGTCGGTGTTGCTCCAGTTGTCGAAGGCGATGTGGAAGCCGTCCAGGTACTGCTTCCGCCCGGCGGCGATGTCGGCCACGAACTGCTGGGGCGTCTTGCCGGCCTTCTCGGCGGCGATCATGATCGGCGCGCCGTGCGCGTCGTCGGCGCCGACGAAGTTCACCGCATGGCCCTGCATCCGCTGGTAGCGCACCCAGGTGTCGGCCTGGATGTATTCCATGATGTGGCCGATGTGGAAGTTGCCGTTGGCGTAGGGCAGCGCGGTGGTGACGAAGAGCTTGCGTTGGGACATGGGAGGTAGCCTGGGAAGGAGACGGCGAACCTTTGATTTTAGGGTGACGCCTTAGGCCGCCGCCCAGCGCACGCCGTTGCGGCCGCTGGCCTTGGCCTGGTACAGGGCCGCATCGGCCAGGGGGAAGAAGGCGGGGTCGGCCTCGGCCTGTGTGGGGATGGTGCTGGCGCCGCCGATGCTCAGGGTCACGCTGGCGCCCACGGGCGAGGCCGGGTGCGCCAGCGCGCGCGCTTCGAGCCTGGCGCGCAGTTCCTCGGCCAGCATCTGCGCCTCCTGCGCGCCGGTCTCGGGCAGCAGCAGCACGAATTCCTCGCCGCCGTAGCGCGCGGCCAGGTCGCCGGGGCGGCGCGCGCACTGGCGCAGCACGGCGGCCACCTCCTGCAGCACGCGGTCGCCGGCGGCGTGGCCCAGGGTGTCGTTGTAGGCCTTGAAGTGGTCCACGTCGGCCACGACCAGCGACAGCGGCTGGCCCGTGCGCTGGCAGCGGCGCCACTCCAGCGCGTAGGACTCGTCGAAGCGGCGCCGGTTGGGGATGCCGGTCAGGCCGTCGAGCGCGGCGAGCTGCTCCAGCAGGCGGCGCTGGTGCACGATCTGCAGGTGGTTGCGCACGCGCACGCGCACGATCGAGGGATGGAAGGGCTTGGCGATGTAGTCCACCGCGCCCAGGTTCAGGCCCTGCTCTTCGTCGGTGGGCGAGTCGAGCGCGGTGATGAAGATCACCGGGATGTTGCGTGTGGCGTCCTCGCGCTTGAGGGCGCGGATCGTGGCCATGCCGTCCATTTCGGGCATGAGCACGTCGAGCAGGATCAGGTCGGGCGCGTGGCTGCGCGCGCGCTCCAGCGCCTGCAGGCCGTTCTTGGCCTGGATGATCTTGTACTCGCCCTCGAACAGCTCGGTGAGCAGCAGGCGGTTTTGCTTTTCGTCGTCGACGACGAGCAGGGTGGATTCGTTGAGCTGGGGGTTCATGGCCGTTCCATGAGGGCGCGCAGCGCGGGCAGGGCGGCCAGCGCGTCTTCGTATTCCACGTCTTCCACCAGCTCGCGCAGCGCCGTCAGTTGCGCGCGCCAGCCGGGGTGCTGCACGCTGGCCTGCGCCAGCGCCTCGATCACGCGCAGCGCGGCGGCGTCGTCGTTTTCCAGCAGGGCCTGCAGGCGGTCGAACAGCGCGGCACCGTCCTGCGCCGGGGCACTGCCGGGGGCCGGGGCGGCGGTTTCCCCGGCGGGCAGCAGCGGCGCCAGCAGGGCGCACACGCGCTGGAGTTCGGCGCTGGCGGCGGCCAGGTCGGCCGCGCTGGCGGGCTGCGACTCGGCGTAGCCGTGCTCCAGCGCCTTGGCCTGCTGCGCCAGCAGCCCGGCGCCGATGGTGGCTGCGCCCGACTTGAGCGAGTGCGCCAGGCGGCGCGCCAGCGGCCAGTCCTGTGCGGCCTGGGCGGCGGCGATGGCCTGGCCGCTGGCACCGAATTCCTTGGCGAAGTTGCCCAGGATGCGCCGGTACAGCGCGGGCCGCCCCAGGCTCTGCGCCAGGCCGCGCACGGTGTCGATGCCGTCCAGCGGCGGGATGGGCGCGTCGTCCGCGGGTGCGCCGGGCGCCGGCGCGGGGCGGGGTGCGGCGCCGCCCTGGCGGCGCGGCGCGATCCAGCGCAGCAGCGCGGCGTAGAGCGCCTCGGGGTCGATCGGCTTGGTCAGGTGGTCGTTCATGCCCGCCTCCAGGCTGCGCTCGCGGTCGCCGGTCATGGCGTGGGCGGTCATGGCGACGATGGGCAGCGTGCGCAGGCGCGCCTCCTTGCGGATCTCGCGCGTGGCCGTGAGGCCGTCCATCTCGGGCATCTGGATGTCCATCAGCACCAGGTCGTAGGGCTGGGCGCGCGCCATCTCCAGCGCCTCGCGGCCGTGCGTGGCCATGTCCACCTGCACGCCGGTGTCGGCGAGGAAGGCCAGGGCCACGGTGCGGTTGAGCTCCACGTCATCGACCAGCAGCACGCGCGCGCCGGCGATGGCGCCGAAGTCGTGCGTGGCGGTGCCCTGGCCCGGCGGCGCCTGGTGCGCGGGCAGATCGACGGCGCCGTTGCCCAGCAGGGCTTCGAGCATGGCGTCGTGCAGCGCCGACTCGCTCACCGGCTTGGTCAGGATGTGCTCCAGCCCCACGCTGGCCACCTGGCCCGAGAGCTTTTCGTAGCTGCCCGCGGTGACCATGAGCACGGCGGGCACGCCATCGGGCAGGTGCGCGGCGTTGATGCTGCGCGCCGTCTCGATGCCGTCCATGCCCGGCATGAGCCAGTCGAGCAGCACGAGCTGGTACGGGTCGCCTGCCGCCGCCGCGTGCAGCAGGCGCTCCATGCCGGGCTCGCCGCCCTCGGCGGCCTCGGCGCGCATGCCGAACTGCTCCAGCATGGCGCAGAGGATCTCGCGCGCGCTGGCGTTGTCGTCGATCACCAGCACGCGCCGCCCGCGCAGCAGGCTGGAGTAGCCGCGCGCCGCCGCATCGCGCGGCGCGCCGTCCGCCGCGTCCTGCGTGGACAGGCCCAGCGGCACGGTGAACGAGAACGTGCTGCCCGTGCCGACCTGGCTTTGCACCTCGATGCGCCCGCCCATCAGCTCCACGAGCTGGCGGCAGATGGCCAGGCCCAGGCCGCTGCCGCCGAAGCGCCGGGTGATGCTGCCGTCCACCTGCGTGAACGGCGAGAACAGCTCGGCCAGGCGCTCGGGCGGTATGCCCATGCCGGTGTCGCGCACGGAAAACTCCAGCACCGCCTTGTCTGCGTGGCGCTCGCGCAGCGCCGCCTGTACCACGATCTCGCCGTATTCGGTGAACTTGACGGCGTTGTTGGCCAGGTTGACCAGCACCTGGCCGAGCCGCAGCGGGTCGCCGGTGACGTGGTGCGGCACGTCCGGCGCGATGCGGAACAGCAGCTCCAGCCCGCGCTCCTGTGCGCGCAGCGCCACCTGGCCGGAGACGCTGCGCAGCACCTGCTCCAGGTCGAAGGCGATGGCCTCGATCTGCAGCTTGCCGGCCTCGATGCGCGAGTAGTCGAGGATGTCGTTGATCAGGCCCAGCAGCATGTCCGACGCCGCCAGCACCTTCTCCTGGTAGTCGCGCTGCTGCGCCGTCAGGCTGGTCTTGAGCAGCAGCTTGCCCAGGCCGACGATGGCGTTCATGGGCGTGCGGATCTCGTGGCTCATGCGCGCCAGGAAGTCCGACTTGGCGCGGCTGGCCTGATGCGCCTGCTCGGTGGCGGCTAGCAGGGCGTGCGTGCGCTGCTCCACCAGGTGCTCCAGCCCTTGGCGGTACTGCGCCAGCTCGCGGTCGCGCGCCTGCAGCCGGTCGATCATCTGGTTCAGGCTGCGGCCCAGCTGCGCCAGCTCGTCCTCGCCGCGCGCGTCGGCGCGTTCGGCCAGCGCCGGGTTGTCGCTGATGTGCGCCATGAGCTGGTTCAGGTCCTGCAGCGGCGTGGCCATGCGCCGCGCCGCGCGGGCCGAGAGCCACAGCAGCGCCACCAGCAGCGCCAGCAGGCTGGCGCCGGTTTCCAGCGCCATGTGGTCGATGGCGTCGTGCATGGCGTCGAGCGAGGCCACGAGTTCGATGGCGGCGCCGCCGTCGCTGCCCGGGATGGGGGCCCACACGGCCAGGTAGTGGCCGTGGCTCAGGTCCGCGCCGTCGAGGCTGTCGTGGCCGCCGGGCCACGGCAGCAGATGCTGGCCGTGGCTGAAATGCACGCCTGCGCCCTGGGCCGGGGGCTCGGGCATGACCAGCTGCGCGGCGCCGTCGCGGGCGAATTCGGCAAAGGGCTGGCGCTTGCCGCGCTGCACCAGGCGCGCGCGCAGGATGGCCGGGTTGTTGTCGGCCACCGCACCCAGCAGGCGCGTGGCTTCCTCGCGGTCCTGGAAGTCGAACGCCGCCTGGCTGTTGGTGGCGATGAGCCGTGCCTGCGCGCCCAGCGATTCGCTCCATTCGCTGCGGATCAGCCGCTGCTGCAGCAGCACCATGGCCACGTACAGCACGCCCACCGCGCCGACGATGGCGATGGTGAAGAACCAGGCCAGCTTGCCCCGGATGGTGCGCGGGTGCAGGCGTTGCAGCAGCTTCACTCGACGATCCTCGCCAGGCGCAGCAACTGCGCGTTGAACTTGACGGACTGCGCCTGCGCCGCCTTGCGGTTGATGAGCACGGCCAGCGAGCCGCCGCCGTCCTTGTTCACGGCGAACTCCACCATGCCTCCGGCGCTGGCGAAGCCCTCGATGTCGGACACCGTGACCACGGGCTGCTCGCCCAGCTTGTCCAGCGTGGCCTTGAGGCGCGCGGCCTCGCTGGCGGCGACGAAGACGAAGTCGCACTCCCCCGCCTCGCCGGCCGAGGCCAGCTTGCGCACCTGCACGGCGCGCCCGTCGATGGGCGTTTGCGCCAGCTTTTCCAGCGCGCCGCCGAAGGGGTTCTGCCCGAGCACGCACAGGGTCACGCTGGTGCCGCCCTCGAAGCGCGGCAGGTAGACGAAGCGCGGCAGCTTGAACAGCAGCGCGGACTTGACGGCGTACTCCGACACCGCCCCCGCCGCGGCCTGCGCGCGCGCGGCCAGCGGCGCCAGCATGAGCAGCAGGGCCAGCAGGGCTGACAGAGCCATCGGCACGGGACTGGCCATGTCAGTTTCCCATGGCGCTGGCGCGCCACCCACGGCCCATGGAACCGGCGCGGCCCAGGCCAGGCAGCCGCGGAGCTGGCTTTGCCAGGCCGCTGGCTGCGTCCCCCTCCCACGCGAAGCGTGAGAGAGGGGGAAGGCGCCGAAGGCGACTCAGGGGGTGCTTCATGTCAAAACGGATAGTCCAGCGTCAGCATCCAGGTGCGCGGCTGCTGCGGCATGTCCCAGAAGGTGCGGCTACCCGAGCCGCCAGCGGCGTAGTAGCGTTTGTCGAACAGGTTGTAGATGTCGAGCCACAGCGTGGCCTTGCCGTTCAGCAGCTTGTGCCAGCCCAGGTGCAGGTCCACCAGGGTGTAGCCGGGCGTGGTGCAGCGGTCTGGCGCCGCCATGGCCTGGGTGCAGGCGCCCACGGGCAGCAGCGGGTCGCCGGGGGCCTTCTTGCGGCCATTGGTGACGGCGCCGGTCCAGTACACCTTGGGCGTGATGCTCACGCGGTCCTGCCAGCGCAGCGTGGCGCCGAGCTTGAACTTGTGGCTGGCCACGTAGGGAATGGCCCAGTCGACGCCGTCGCCTTCGTCGATGCGCCCGCGTATCCAGCTCGCGCTGCCCCAGAGCTCGCCCGCCCAGGCACCGCCCGCGTGGAAGCGCCACTGCGCCGTCAGGTCCAGCCCGGTCTGCACCTGGCGCCCGGCGTTGCCCTTGGTCTCGGGATTGACCAGGACGGCACCGGGAATGGCGTTCACGTTGCGCGACGCCTGGGTGACGACCAGGCTGGTGATGCGGCTGTGGTACAGGTGCGCGCCCAGGTTCAGGCTGGGCGCTGGACGCCAGTCCCACGCGGCGCTGAGGGAGCGCACCTTCTCGGGCTGCAGGCCGAAGTTGGGCACGCGGAAATTGGTGCCGATGTAGCGGCCCTCGCCGTCACGCGCTCCGCTGAAGGTGCCGAAAGCGCTCAGGCTTTCCTCGGGCGAGGGCGCGCGGAAGGCCTCGCCGTAGAGCAGCTTGAAGACATGCCGCTCCAGCGGCTTCCACACCGCGCCCAGGCGCGGGTTGGTGGTGGTGCCGTAGGCGCTGTGGCGGTCGATGCGCAGGCCCGCCGTGGTGGAAAAGCCCTCGCTCCATTGCGACTGCATCTGCACGTAGGCCGAGACGTTGTGGAAGTCAGCGCTGTGGATCACCACCGGCAGGCCGGTGTTGGGGTAGTACAGGCCCTGGGCGCCGGCGGGCTTGGCGGTGTCGTAGGGCGCGGGCAGCGAGGCCGTCTCGATGGCGGAATACGTCTGGTAGCCCAGGCCTGCCTGCACCTGCTGGGTGCCGCTCAGGCGCCAGTGCAGGCTCTGCTCGATGCCGGTGCGCGTGCCCAGTTCGTAGGAAAAGCCGTCGCGGTAGGCGTTGTTGGTGTTGTTGTAGCGCGCCTTGGGATCGACCTCCAGGCGCGCATGGTCGATCAGCAGCTGTGCGCTCACGTCGGGCGCGGGCGCGAAGCGCAGGCGCGCATACACCGTGTCGGTGGTGGGCTGCCATTGCGAGCTGTCCTGGTAGCGCGCCATGGCGGGCGGGTCGCCGGTGCTGGTCAGGCTGGTGAACTGGTGGCGGTAGAAGCCCACGGTGAGCTGATCGGCCCAGTCGGCGCGCGCGTACAGGCTGCGGCTGGCGATGCCGCCGGTGTAGTCCTCGCGCGCGTTGGCGGGCACCACCGTGGTGCCGTTGACCATGGCGGGCACCTTGGCGAACTCGCGCGGGTAGTACTGGTCGAGCGGCGCGCGGTCGGACTGCTGCCAGTGCCCGCCCACGGCCAGGCTCAGGCCCTCGGCATTGCGCATGCCGGCCATGAACGAGGCTTCCTGGCTGCCGAAGCGCCCCGCGCCCACCGAGGCCCAACTGCCCTGCGGGCCGGTACCCGCCTCGGTGATGATGTTCACCACCCCGGCCACGGCGTCGGCGCCGTAGAGCGCGGCGGCAGGGCCGTAGAGCACCTCGACCTGCTTGGCCATGTACAGGCCCAGGTTCTCGGCCACCGTGAAGTTGCCGCCTGCGGGCGCGCCGATGCGCACGCCGTCGAGCATCACCAGCAGCTTGTTCGGGCCCACGTTGCCCTGCACCGCGAACTGGTTGTACTGCGACGACTTGGTGCCGCGCTGGATGTCCACGCCGGGCAGGTCCGCGAGCAGGTCGGCCAGGTTCTTGTAGCGCCGCTCGCGGATCTGCGCGCGCGTGACGACCATGACCTGCGCGGGCGTCTGGTCGCGCGTCTCGGACTGGCGCGAGGCGGTGATCAGCGGCGTGGCGATCAGGTCCTGCAGCGACAGGTCCATGAGCATCTCGGCGTCGCGTTCCAGCGAATCCGCGGCCCAGGCCGGGGTGTGCAGCAGGCAGGCCAGCGCCAGGGCGGGGCGCAGGCGGTTCTTCGGGGCGGCGGGGGCCAGGACGAGGGGTTTCACAGTGCGGCGTTATGCAGGGATGCGCCGCCGGCGCGGGGCCGGGGCTTGCGGGGAACAGGGGGCTGGCGGATGGCAGTGCGGTATTTTGCGACAGGTGTAAGCAGATATTGCAAACAAACGTGTGTGCCCGTGCGTATCAGTCGGCCTCGCTGTTGCCGTCGTCGTCGCTGGCGCGTGCCGGCAGGGCCGTGCCCGGGTCGTTCCAGCCGAAGAAGCGGCAGACCTCGGCACGCCGCGCCAGCGTGTCGGCGCGGCCCAGGTCCATGAGTTCGCGGGTGTAGGCGCGCTCGAACAGCAGGTAGCTCACCAGCGCCGCGCCGCGCACGTCGCCCGCCTGCGAGGTCACGCCCAGCGCGCCCAGCATGGTGCGCATGGTCACGGGCAGATCGGTGACGTGGCGCGCGGCGATGTCGTCGATGCGTTGCGAGGGTACGATCATCAGCACGTCCACGGGCCGCAGGGTGCTGTGCGCGCGCGCCTCGGGCGGGATCAGCGACAGCGTGTGGTTGATGCGCAGGGCGCGCTCCACGTCCACGCCCAGCGCGTCCAGGAAGATGTTCGACAGCGCATGCCCCGCGATCTGCGCCAGCGTGGGATAGCTGGGCTCGGGCTGGCCGTGGCGCGGCGGCTCGTGCAGGCGCCCCGTGCCCACCACCAGCAGGCGCTCGGCCCCCAGGTGGATGGCGGGCGCCAGCGGGGCCGACTGGCGCATGGAGCCGTCGCCGAAGTACTCGGTGTGCCCGTCCACCGCCAGCGCCTGCGCCGGAAAGATGAAGGGAATGGCCGACGAGGCCAGCAGGTGCTCGGCCGTGATGCGTTCGCGCGCCGCCTTGCGCTGCGAGCGCGTCCAGCTCGTCACCTGCGGGCCGGCCTCGAAGTAGGTCACGTGCTCGCCCGAGCTGTAGCTCGACGCGGTGATGGCCAGCGCCTGCAGGTGGCCCTGGCGGATCAGCAGTGGCAGGCGCACCAGCGGCACCACCTGCGCCAGCAGCCGCTCCAGCGGCGCGTTGTTCAGCAGCGAATGCGGGCGCGTGCGCTTCCAGCGCGCAAGCGCCCAGCCCAGCGACAGCAGCGTGAGCCAGCGCGCGCCGCTTTGCATTACGTGCAGCGAATCGGCGTGGTAGACCTGCCCTGCGCGGATGTGGCCCCACATGCGCGCGATGCGGCGCACGGCGCGCTCGAAGTGGTCGGCGCCGCAGGCCAGCGCGGCGCCGTTGATGGCGCCCGCCGAGGTGCCCGTGATGATGGGAAACGGGTTCGGCCCGCGCCCCTCGCCGCAGTGGCGCCGCAGCGCCGCGATGGCTTCGAGCACGCCGACCTGGTAGGCGGCGCGCGCGCCGCCGCCGGCGAGCAGCAGGCCGGTCATGGGCCGGGAGGGAGAAGGGGGTGTGGGCATGGTGGGTGGGGCAGTGGCATGGCCGCGCGGGTGCAGGGCCTCCTGAGTGTGCCGCCGTGCGCCCGCGCCCGGGCCGTGGAGAAACCCGCAGGCAGGCCGATGGCCCGGCAGCGGCAAAGGGCGGGTGGCTTGGCCTAGACTAGCGCGCTCCCCTCCCCACAGGAATGATCCCAGAAACCATGGCAGTCACTGAACAAGGCCTGCTGGCGGCGCTCGCCAGCGTGTGCGACCCGCACACGGGCAAGGACTTCGTCTCCACGCGCGCGGTGCGCAACGTGCAAATCTCCGGCGGCGACGTCGCCTTCGACGTCGAGCTGGGCTACCCCGCGCAAAGCCTGGTGCCCGAACTGCGCCGCCAGTTCATCGGCGCCGCCAAGGGCGTGGCGGGCGTGGACAACGTCTCGGTCAACATCGCCACCAAGGTCGTAGCCCATGCGGTGCAGCGCGGCATGCCGCTGCTGCCGGGGGTGAAGAACATCATCGCCGTGGCCTCGGGCAAGGGCGGCGTGGGCAAGAGCACCACGGCCGTCAACCTGGCCCTGGCGCTGGCGGCAGAGGGCGCGCGCGTGGGCCTGCTGGACGCCGACATCTACGGCCCCAGCCAGCCCATGATGACCGGCACCTCGGGCGACGTGGAGAGCCTGGACGGCAAGCTGATGGAGCCCAAGCGCGCCATGGGGCTGCAGATCAACTCCATCGGCTTCCTCGTCAAGGACGAGCAGGCCATGATCTGGCGCGGCCCCATGGCCAGCCAGGCGCTGGAGCAGCTCATCATGCAGACGCGCTGGGACGACCTGGACTATCTCGTGGTGGACATGCCCCCCGGCACCGGCGACATCCAGCTCACCATGGCGCAGAAGGTGCCGCTCACGGGCGCGGTCATCGTCACCACGCCGCAGGACATCGCGCTGCTCGACGCCAGGAAGGGCATCACCATGTTCCAGAAGGTGAGCGTGCCCATCCTCGGCATCGTCGAGAACATGGCCGTGCACGTGTGCAGCCACTGCGGCCACGTGGAGCACATCTTCGGCCAGGACGGCGGCAAGAAGATGGCGCAGAGCCAGGGCATGGACTACCTGGGCGCGCTGCCGCTGCGCCTGTCGATCCGCGAGCAGGCCGACAGCGGCCGTCCCACCGTGGCCTCCGAGCCCGATGGCGACGTGGCGCGCATCTACAAGACCATCGCCCGCACGGTGGCGGTGAAGATCGCGCAGCAGGGCAAGGACTTCTCCAGCAAGTTCCCCACCATCACCATCAGCAAGTCTTCCTGAACATGGCTACCACCCCCTCCCCGCGCCTGACCTCCCTGTCCCACGGCGGCGGCTGCGGCTGCAAGATCGCCCCGGGCGTGCTGTCCGACATCCTGCGCTCCAGCGGCGCGGCCGGCTTCGTGCCGCCCGAGCTGCTGGTGGGCATCGAGACCTCGGACGACGCCGCCGTCTACCGCCTGAACGATGAACAGGCGCTGGTGGCGACCACCGACTTCTTCATGCCCATCGTGGACGATCCGTACGAGTTCGGCCGCATCGCCGCCACCAACGCCCTGTCGGACGTGTACGCCATGGGCGGCAAGCCCATCATGGCGCTGGCGCTGGTGGCCATGCCAGTGAACGTGCTGCCGCTCGACGTGATAGGCGCCATCGTGCGCGGCGGGCAGGACGTGTGCCGCGCCGCCGGCATCCCCATCGCGGGCGGCCACACCATCGACTCGGTCGAACCCATCTACGGCCTCGTCGCCATGGGGCTGGTGCACCCCGATCGCGTGCGTCGCAACGCCGACGCGCGGCCCGGCGACGTGCTGGTGCTGGGCAAGCCGCTCGGTGTGGGCGTGTACTCCGCCGCGCTGAAGAAGGAGCAACTGGACGAGGCGGGCTACCGCCAGATGATCGACAGCACCACACGCCTCAACACCCCGGGCCCGCTGCTGGCCGCGCTGCCCGGCGTGCACGCCATTACCGACGTGACCGGCTTCGGCCTGGCCGGGCATGGGCTGGAGATGGCGCGCGGCGCGGGCGTGACGGTGCACATCGACTGGGCGCGCGTGCCCCTGCTGCCCGGCGTGGAGCAACTGGCTGCCCAGGGCTTCGTCACCGGCGCCAGCGGCCGCAACTGGGCCGGCTACGGTGCGGGCGTGGTGCTGGCGCCGGGCCTGCCCGCCATGGCCCAGAGCCTGGTCACCGACCCGCAGACCTCCGGTGGGCTGCTGGTGGCCTGCGCGCCGGACAGCGTGGAGGAGGTGCTGGCCGTGTTCCAGCGCGAAGGTTTCGCGCAGGCGGCCGTGGTCGGCCACGTGCAGCAGGGGCCGGCGCGGCTGGAGGTGAGCGCCTGACGCGCATTCGTTTGCTCATCAATTGGTAGCTTCCAGCGCGCGCCCAGCAAGCATTTGAGCCCGATTTTGCTTGTAATCTCCCCTGCCATGGCATCGACGGAATCCGCCCGAATCGCTGCTGGCACGGTAGCGCGCAGATTGACCTTGATATACGGGTGAAAAACCGGAGGTCGCTGGACTATGCGGCGGGCTGGTTTACGAAGGCAGCCGATTACGGCACGCGCACCTCAACCCATCCCCTTACACACATCTGCCTGATTTCCAATAGTGGGTCATAGACCACAGGAGAAGCAGTGAACTGGCCGAGGGAAGAATTCAAGACGCTGGATTTGGGCGATGAGCGGCTGTTCGCACAGATTGAAGAATCTGTCGAAGTCAAGGAGGTGGATGCCGATGATCTGAAGGAAATCGAGCAGTTCGAGAGCGCCATCAAGAAGCTGGGAAAGACGTGAGCATTGGGATTGCGCCATTGCCCAACAGGCTGTTGGACAATGGCCCAGGGGCGCAAGCCCAGCGCATGGGGAGCTTAAGAGCGTGTTTACGATCTTTTCGCGATGCGGTACCGAAAAGGCATCTTATGTACATCAGTAAATTGGCTCTGAAGGATGTTCGCGGGTTCGCGGATCTGTCCTTCGACCTCAAGCGACCGGATGGCAGCTACGCGGGCTGGACGGTTTTCACAGGCGATAACGGCTCTGGCAAGAGTACCTTGCTCAAGGCCATTGCCATTGCCTTGACGGGCAAGGACACTGCGCGCGCCTTGCAGCCCAGCTTTCACAGGTGGATTCGTGAGGGGCAGCATGAGGCAAGCATTGAGCTGGAGGTCGTGCGCGTTGTCGATGACGATGGGTTTGCCGAAACGGGGCGCACGCCGGAAAGAAATTTCTCAGCGCACATCGTGCTCAGGAACGGACAGAAGGAGCCATCTCTGGAGGCGGTCAATTCCACCAAGCGAAAGAACTCCACGCCTCAGCGCAGCATCTGGTCGCAGGATGCCAAGGGGTGGTTTTCGTGCGGCTACGGGCCGTTCCGGCGCGTGTTTGGCGCTTCGCCTGAAGCCATGCGCCAGATGGTGGCACCTGCAACGGAGCGATTCGTCACCATGTTCCAGGAGGCCGCTTCGCTGGCCGAAGTGGATCAATGGCTGCGTGCGTTGAGCCACAAGTCGCTGGAAGACAAGTCGGGCGCGAAGGAGCAACTGAGGCTGATCCTGGAGGCGTTGCGCGATGAACTGATGCCGAACCAGATTACCGTGGATCGCATTGATTCCGATGGTCTCTGGCTCAAGGACCGCAACGGGCTCCAATTGTCCTGGAGTGAGATGAGTGACGGCTACCGTGCAGCGTTGGCCTTGCTGGCGGACATTCTTCGACATCTGATCAACGTGTATGGCGTGGTCGATCTGACGGACCGGGACGCGGATGGAAAACTGATTTTCAAGCGCAGCGGTGTTGTGCTGATCGATGAAATCGACGCGCATCTGCACCCGCAATGGCAGCGTGAAATCGGTTTCTGGCTCAAACGCCACTTTCCGAACATTCAGTTCATCGTGACCACGCACAGCCCCATCATTTGCCAGGCTGCGGATCCGAATGGGTTGTTCGTCTTGCCTGAACCAGGCAGCGAAGATAGGCCGCACGCGCTCAACGATGAGGAGTACAAGAAGGTCATTGCCTCTCGGCCCGACACCATTTTGCGTACATCGGCCTTCGGGCTGCAAAACACCCGTTCTCCTCGGGCGGTCGAGGCGCGCGCGCAATATGCCAAGCTGAAAGCGAAGGAGCGCTCAGGAGCAAAGCTCACCAAGGGCGAACAGCAGCAGGTGCAGCAGCTTCAGTTGTTTGCCGTGGCGGACGAGGATTGATTCATGCGGCAAACCTATCGCCCGGCACTGCCGAAGCGGGCGCAGTCCTATCTGGATGGCAGGGCGCAGGCAACGGCGGGTCAACCGGGCATTGAGCGCGCGTGGAAAGCTGCACGCCAGACGGCGGCGCTGGCAACGGTGGTTCAGACGTTGCAGTCCATGATGGGGCCTCGCCAGCGTTGCATGTATTGCGTGGATTCGCACGGCTGCGACATCGAGCACTTCTGGCCCAAGGTTTCCTACCCAGGCCGTGCTTTCCTATGGCCAAACATGTTGCTTTGCTGTACTGAATGCGGGCGGCTCAAGGGTGATCGGTTTCCGCTGTCGGGTGATGGGGATCCGATGCTGGTGAATCCGAGCGCTGAAGACCCTTGGGAACACCTGGACTTCGACCCGGATACGGGCAACCTCACTGCGCGCTACGACGCTGTCCGCGGAGTGTCATCTCCGAAAGGGGAAAGCACCGTGCAGATACTTCGTCTGGATCGGCGCGAAGGCATGGCGGAAGGCTACCGGCGAACGTATCGGCGAATCGTGGCTTGCGTGCAGGATTTCTTGGCCGATGGTGGTGTTGATCCTCGGCAACTTGCACAGCTGCTGCTGGAGGTGGACGACCATGGATTGCTGGGCTGGTGTTTGGGGCCTGTCGGAGTTCGCATGGCGCCTTTTGCCGAGTTGCACCGCAATACACCTCAAGCATGGGCGGTCTGCGTGGCCGTGGCGCAGAGGGTTGGTTCTTCGCCTGCGGCACGACGGTTGGAACGGCAGCATGGGTGAGTTGGTTCAGATTTGATTTTTGCGCCTTCTGCTCTTGAAATGAGAGCTGCCAGCGCTTGTTGTACAAGGGATAGTGGCCAAAATAATGAGTCCACCCTGAACAATTCCGTTTACGCTCATCGCCGCCGCCATCCCCGAGGCCTTCTTCACCGTCTGGGCCAATGTCTTCCAGCGTGGCCACATCGCGCCCGGTAGCACGCCGCTGGTGCATGGCGGCAGCCGATGCGCGCCGGTTGATGGGAAGCGGCAGCCACATCGGCAAAATCCTGCTGCGGGTGGCGGATTGAAGTTCAAGTCAGAAAGGGCTCTATCGCTTGCTGGGAAAGCGCGAACAGCTATCTTTTTTGATTTTCTGCGGGTTGCTTGAGGCCGGGAGTAAGGTGCCCGTCGAATGAAGCCATCTCACCCCCCCATGATGATTCACCACCAAGATCATCTCGATCGTTTCGCAGCGGGGCTGTCGCTGGAGTGGGATGCCTTCCCCCGCGCCGCGCCGTCCGCGGCTAGCATCGCGGCGCTTGCCGAGGGCGCCCGCTTGCTGCGCAAGGGCAAGCCGCTCAAGGGCCTGGCCGCGCGCACCCGCCTGCGCCGGATATGGGTGCACGGCGTGGACCAGAACCTGCTGCATGAACTGTGCGCGCTGCCAAGGCTGGGGGTGCTGTTCATGGAGAAGGTCATCGCGCAGGATCTCTCCGTGCTGCAGGACGCTAAGGCCCTCCAGCAGCTCTCGCTGGATGGCGTTCCTGCCGGCGGACAAGGCGATGGCCTGCGGTGGCGGCCCTCGGTCCCTGAGCCAGACATCACAAGCCGTGCCGCAACTGCCCCTTGGACAGAATCTCCAGCATCACCTCATCGGCGCCGCCCACGATCGAGATGGAGCGCAAGTCCCGGAACGCGCGCGACACGGGCGTCTCGTTCATGAAGCCCATGCCGCCAAAGAACTGCAGGCAGGCGTCCGTCACTTCGCGCGCCAGCCGCCCTGCCTTGAGCTTGGCGGCGGATGCCAGCAGCGTCACGTCGCGCCCGGCCACCAGCTCCCCGACGGCGCGGTACACCAGCGAGCGCAGCAGTTCGACTTCCGCCTGCAGTTCGGCCAGCCGGAACCGCACCACCTGGTTGTCCAGCACCCTGCGGCCGAAGGCGCGGCGCTCGGCGGTGTAGCCGATGGTGTCGCGGATGACGCGCTCCAGGGCCTTGATGACCGTGGCCGCGATCCAGATGCGCTCTTCCTGGAACTGCTGCATCTGCATGCGAAAGCCTTCGTTCTCGCGGCCGATCAGGAAGCGGCGGGGCACGCGCACGCCATCGAAATGGATCTGCGCCGTGTCGGCGCTGCGCATGCCCAGCTTGTCCAGCTTGCGCGACATGGAGACGCCGGGCAGGTCCATGGGCACGGCAAGCAGGGACTTGTTGGCGTGCGCGGGGCCTTCGCCGGTCACCGCCAGCAGGCAGATCCAGTCGGCCTGCGTGCCGTTGGTGATCCACATCTTGCCGCCGTCGATCACGTACTCGTCGCCATCCCTGCGGGCCACGGTGCGCACCGCGCTGACGTCCGAGCCTGCCGACACCTCGGACACGCCGATGGCCGCCACCAGGTCGCCCGCGATGGAGGGGCGCAGGAACTGCGCCCGCAGCTCGTCGCTGCCATGGCGCGCCAGCGCGGGCGTCGCCATGTCCGTTTGCACGCCGATGCCCATGGTGACCCCGGCAGCGCGCACGTTGCCCAGTTCCTCCGCGAAGACCAAGGCATAGCTGTAGTCCAGGCCCTGGCCGCCGTCTTCCAGCGGCTTGTGGATGCCCAGGAAGCCCATGCGGCCGAGCTTGCGGTACAGCGCGCGCGCGGGCACCACGCCTTCGGCCTCCCAGGCGTCCACGTGGGGATTGATTTCCGCTTCGATGAAGCGCGCCGCGCTCTCGCGCAGGCTCAGATGCTCGGGTGTGAACTGCATGTGCTGCCCCCTCCTACCCCGTCACCGCGACGATGGAAACGCTGAACAGGTGGCCTTCGAGCAAGGCGCCGATGCGCTCGCGGTGCGCCCATTGGGGCCCGGCCAGTTCCACGACGACGCGCATGCCGGCCTTGCCGTCCTGCTCGCAGCGCACCGCCACCCCGCCGGTGCCGATGCCCTCGCCGATGAGGCGGGCGGCCAGCCTCTGGGCCGCATCCATCCGCAGGGCGGGCTTGAAGGGCTTGCCGACGCCGGTCACGGGCAGGCTCTCGACCGCGTAGTAGTGCTTGGGCCAGGAGGGCCGCTCGGGCAGGCGCGGCTCCATGAAGGCACGCAGCTCTTCCTCGCTGGCGCTTTTTCCGGGCTTGAATACCACGTAGCACACGGGCAGCTCGCCCGCGTGGCGGTCCGGCTGGCCCACGGCCGCCGCGCCCGCGACCGCCGGGTGTTCGAGCAGCGCATCCTCCAGCGGGCCAGGGTCGATGTTGTGGCCGCTGCGGATGATCAGATCCTTGCTGCGGCCCACGATGTAGATCCGGCCCGCTTCGTCTGCATAGGCGAGGTCGCCGGAGTTCACGGTCTGCTGGCCCATGAAGGTCTGGTCTTCGCCGATGTTATGGTAGCCGGGGCTGACATGGTTCCCCTGAATCACGAGCACGCCGACCTCATTGGGCGCGCAGACGCCCGACACGCTGCCATCGGCCGCCAGGCGGCGGATTTCCGCCTTGGTGTAGGGAATGCGAAAACCCACCGAATCCGCCACGGGCTGCCCACCCGCCGGGGCAATGGCGATGATGCCGCCGCACTCGGTCATGCCCAGCACCTGGTGGATCAACCGGCCGGTGTGCGCCTCGTACTGCTGCGCCACGGCACGCGGAATGCTGGCCGCGCCGCTGACGTTCATGCGCAGGCTGGAGATGTCCGCATCCACTGGCACGCCCAGCAGCGCGGCGATGGACGTGGGCACGCCGCCGCCGATGGTCACGCGGTGGCGCTCGATGATCTTCCAGAACTGCCGGATCACCTGCGGGTTGCGCAGGCCCGCAGACGACAGCATGAGCACGTGGGTGCCCGCCATGAACTGCGCCAGCGACCCGAAGATGGTGCCCGCAACGTGGAACAGCGGCAGGCCGTGCGCGAGCACGTCGTCCGGCTGCAGGCCCAGCACGGTGGCCGCGCCGAACGCGGCCGTGATCTGGTTGCGGTGCGTGTGCGCCACGAGCTTGGGGGCACCCGTGGTGCCGCCCGTGTGGTAGAAGGCCGCGCGGTCGTTGCCCGACCCGCTTGGCGCATCCAGCTGGCTCGCGGAGTGCGCTGCCCGCGCCAGGTTGAAATCCAGCGCCCTGGCGGGCAGCGGCGGCGCGTCGCCCCGGTTGACGGCCAGCAGCTTCAGACCGGGCACCCGGGCGGCGACGGCCTGCGCCTTGGCCCAGAGGTCGGGGCTGATCTGCGAGCCGGCGGCCACCAGGATGCGGGCATCGGCGGCTTGCACCAGGTGCACGAGGTAGTCCACCGACAGCAGCACGTTCAGGGGCACCGCATAGCCCGTGCATTCCGCGCCCCACAGCGCCAGTTGCGTCTCGACCAGGTTGGGCAGCATGAGTGCCACGCCCACGCGCGGCCCGCCCAGCGCGGTGAACAGGTTGGCGGTCTGCGTGACCCCGGCGAACAGCTCGCCATAGGTCAGCGTGCCCTGGACTTGCAGCGGATCGTCGTCGCGCAGCAGCGTCAGCGCCGTGCGCGATGCATGCTGCGCCGCCGATTGCGCCAGCACCGCATGGATGCTGGTGGCCGTACAGCGCGCCTCGAAAGGCTGCGCCTGCTCAAAGCGCTCGATGTCGGCGAGTGAAGACAGCAGGGGAGAAGGTGCCTGGAAAGCCATGGGCGTGCTCCTGGTCATGCGGCCACGGGCTGGCGGGCCGGCGCGCTGCGTTGCAATTGGGCCAATGCGTCGTGGTACTCCTCCACGAGGCGATCGATCCAGACCCCGGCGGGCAGCACCTCCTTGACGGGGCCAATGCCCTGGCCGCAGCCCCAGATGTGCTTCCACGCCTTGACGCCCGTGCTCTCGCTGAAGTTCATCTTGGAAGCGTCGCTGACTGGCAGGTTGTCCGGATCCAGGCCTGCTGCGACGACCGAGGGGCGCAGGTAGTTGCCATGCACGCCCGTGAACAGGTTGGAGTAGAGGATGTCCGCGCTGTCGGACTGCGTGATCATCTGCTTGTAGCCCTCCTCGGCGCGTGCCTCCTCGGTGGCGATGAAGCCCGAGCCGATGTAGGCGAAGTCCGCCCCCATGGCCTGCGCGGCCAGTACGGCGCGGCCGCTGCCGATGGCGCCGGACAGCGCCAGGGGGCCGTCGAACCAGGCGCGGATGTCCTGCACCAGCGCCATGGGGCTGGTGGTGCCCGCATGGCCTCCGGCACCCGCCGCCACGGCGATGATGCCGTCCGCGCCCTTGTCGATCGCCTTGCGGGCGAAGTGGTTGCTGATCACGTCGTGCATCACCACGCCGCCCCAGCGGTGCACGGCCTGGTTCACGTCCTCGCGTGCGCCCAGCGAGGTGATGATGATCGGCACCTTGTACTTCTCGCACATCGCCATGTCGTGCTCCAGGCGCTCGTTGCTGCGGTGCACGATCTGGTTGATAGCGAAGGGCGCGGCCGGCCGGTTGGGGTTGGCGCGGTTGTGGGCGGCCAGCTCCTCGGTGATCTCGGCCAGCCATTCGTCCAGCAGCGATGCGGGCCGGGCGTTGAGTGCCGGCATGGAGCCGACCACGCCCGCCTTGCACTGCGCGATGACCAGTCGTGGCGTGCTGATGATGAACAGCGGCGAGCCGATGATGGGCAGCGGCAGATGGGACAGGATGGGGGGAAGTCTCATGGCTTGTCTCCTGGGGGTGTGATCGAACCTTCCGGCATGCAGCGGCATTTTTATGCAACTGGTTGCGAAATTTTAAGCAGCCCAATCCCTAAAATGCAACTGGTTGCGAAAACACGGCCCGGCATCGGGCAAGATCAACGCATTGCCCCGCTTCGTATCGCCTCCGTATGTCCCTGCCCCATGCGCTCCTGACCGCCTTGATCGAGCACCCCTGCTCCGGCGCCGAGCTTGCCGAACGCTTCGACCGCTCGATCGGCCACTTCTGGCATGCCACGCACCAGCAGATCTACCGTGAATTGAACCGGCTGGAGGCGCAGGGCCTCGTCAAATCCACGCCCATGCTGGGAAGCCGGGGCCGTAAGCGCTCCTATGAAGTGCTGCCGCAAGGCCGCAGCGAGCTCCAGCGGTGGACGCTCGAACAGGAAGACCCCAAGCCCTTGCGCGACGCCCTGATGGTGCGCCTGCGCGCGGACGCGGCCGTGGGCCCCTGCGGGCTGGAAGAGGAAATGCGCAGGCGCCTGCAGTGGCACGAGGCCAAGCTCGCGCTCTACCAGCAGATCGCCGTGACCGACTTCGGCAGGCAAAAGCGCCTGGGCCGCGCCGGCCAGTTGCGCAGCCTGGTGCTGGAGGCCGGCATCCAGCAGGAGCAGGTGTGGATCGACGTGGTGCGCAAGGCGCTGGACTTGCTGTCGTCGCCCGCCGATTCATCGCCTGTGCGAAGGGGCGTGCACCCCACACGTTCTGCGGATGAAAAGTGAGGTTACAAGCAAAAATGGCCTCCAGCGCTTAGCGGCTGACCTTGCCCCTGGAATCCGTATCCCATAGCTGATCTCATGAGTTGGCTTGCCGTGGTTGATTGGCAAGCCAGTCCTGCTCGAACTGCATCGGGCTGACGCAGGCCAGCGTCGAGTGCAATCGAGCACGGTTGTACCAGAGCAGCCAGGCTATGGTTTCGTCCTTCGCCTCGCGCCTGGTCTTGAAGCGCTGGCCGTGCAGCCGCTCCACCTTCAATGACCCGAACAGCGTCTCGCTGCAGGCGTTGTCCCAGCAGCTGGCTTTGCGGCTCATCGAACTGGTGATGCCGTACGCCTTGAGCACGTCCTGGAAGTCGTGGCTGGCGTACTGGCTGCCCCGGTCGCTGTGGAAGATCAACCCGGCCTGCTTGTGCGGGTGAGCTTGCCTTCGCGCTGCGCCTTGACCCAGTTGAACAAGGTCTGCTCGACCACGCCCAAGGTGCGCGCTGCCGCCGCGATGCTCTGCCCGCCCTCAACCAGCCGCACTGCCTCTTGCTTGAATTCGAGCGTGTAGCGCGCTCTTGCCGTCTTCGTCATTTACGTCTTCCTCGCTTGCATTGAAACACTCAGCAAGGGATACGTCTTTCGGGGGCAAGGTCAGTGCCCCAGGGCCTGGGGTGGTGGGGATGGTTCGCAGTGAGTTACGCGGCCAGTTCGCGCAGCACTTCGGGGTGGCGCTGGGCCACGGCCAGCAGGGTTTGCGCTGCCCCGCTGGGCTGGCGGCGCCCCTGTTCCCATTCCTGCAAGGTGCGAACGCTCACGCCCATGAGCTGGGCGAACTGCGCTTGCGACAACTCAGAGGCGGCGCGCACTTGCGCAACCGGCGAATGCACCACCGTGCCCTGGCCTGCGCGCATCTGCTTGACCGAGGCCAGCAGCTTGAGGCCCAGTTCTTCGCCTGTCATGGTTTCACGCTTGATAGTAGGCATCCTCGATCTCCTGCTTGATGGCTTTCAGAAGGTGCGCCGGGATGTTGCCACGCACCGCCTTGGCGTAGATCACCAGCAGGTGAATCACGCCGTTGTCCAGCCGGTTGAAATAAATCACCCGTACCCCGCCGCGCTTGCCCATGCCAGTGCGCGCCCAGCGCACCTTGCGGCAACCGCCCGAGCCGGGGATCACGTCCCCGGCTTCGGGGTTGGCCGCCAGCCATGCGCAGAATTCGCCACGCTCGCCTTCGGCCCAGATGCCTTTGGCATCGGAGCTGAAGATGGGCGTTTCGATGATGGTGTGCATGCCTTATTATACGTCAGAGACGTATAAACACAACACAGTGATATGGGGTGATACACCGCCAGCGCTGCGCGAAAAAGGCGCAGCCGGGATTGGCGTCCTGAAGGAATGTCGCGGCAAAGCCGCAAACCACCGCAGTTTTGCGGCTTTTTCGTTCGTGCCCCTTTTTTGGCGGCTCGGGCAGGGGGCCGCAAGGCCCCCCGGTTTCCGCGAGGTTCCCCGGTACGCCAACCTGTTCGAGCCGCTGCCCTGATTGGCGTCTGGGCGACGGTTTTTGCAACCGGAGCCTTGGAGGCCCATCATGGCCCTGTCTCTCCCCCGCGCATCCGCGCCCATCGTCGCCGCCGTTGACGGCACCCCCACCACCCTGAGCACCGACGTTGCACGCCACTTCGGCAAGCCGCACCGTGACGTGCTGCGGGCCATTGAAACCCTGGTTGAGCAGCTTCCCGAGGAAGCCCTGCGCAATTTTGCGCAGGGGTACTACACCTTGCCCGAAACCGGCGCGCAGCAGCACAAGCTGTACCGCCTCACCCGCGACGGTTTCACCCTGCTGGGCATGGGCTTCATCCTACCGGCCAAAAAACGATGAATTGGCCATGAAAACCTATTCCATGGCGTTTGATGAAATACTGTATATAACGCCAGTTAACGCGGCGTATCACATTGATTTATTTAGGTCAACGTGCGCGGAAAAGCCGCCAAAAAGCGCGTTGGTGTTGTGTGAGGGGGGATGGGGGCGGAAGGGAGAGGGAGTCGAACCCTCCGGCCGCGCGTGGCGCAACCCGCCGGGTTTGAAGCCCGGGCGCCCCACCAGGGACGCTTCCCTTCCGAAACTGACCCCCACGCTCCACCGTTGCGCGGGTCGCTGCCCCCCGAGGGGGCCGCTTTTTGCCTTGGGGCGGCCCGGCGGCAAAAAATCACTCCTGCTCCGTGAACAGCGGCGTGCCGGGGCGCAGCAGGTGCGCATCCTTCACGCGCCGCGTGAAGCCCACGCGGTCGAAGAACTCCAGCAACTGGATCGCGCGCTTGCGGCCCAGGCCCGTCGCGTCGCGGAACGCGGCGGCCTGCAGTGCCGCGCCGTCCGCCATGCCATCGCGCGCCATGGCGGCCAAGCGTTCGAGCGTAGGCAGTGGATAGTACAGGTCTTTGACCACCTGAAAGGCTTCGCCGCGCCGCGCCATGCTGGCCAGGGTCTGGCGCACCAGGGCTTCGGCGGCGCCCAGGTCCTGCGCCAGGGTGCGCACCCAGGGCGGGTCGAACGCGCCCGCCAGCAGCAGCGGGCGGATGCGCTGGGCCAGCGCCTCCTCGGTGGCGTTCATGCGCGCGGCGTGTTCGGGCAGGTGCAGCCAGTGGCCGCTGCGCGCCAGGGCCTGGCGTTCCATCAGGCTGTCCACCACGTGCTGCCACAGCGCGTCGCTGGCGCGCGGCGCGGCCAGGCGGCGCAGGCGCCGCGCGTCGGGGCCGATTTCCTCGGGGCTGGCGGCGTGGAAGGCGCGCAGGCGCTCCAGAGTGTGCGCCTGCAGCGCGCTGAGGGCGCTGGGCGCCAGGGCCAGGCCGCTGCCCGCGAGGGGGATGGCTCCGGGCGGCAGCGGCAGCGCCTCGGGGCCGGGCAGCGCCTCGGCGCGGGCGGTCTGCGCCAGGTCCAGGCCCAGCGGCGCATGCGCCAGCAGCGCGGCGATGCGCGCGGCGCGCCCGGGCAGGGCCTGGGCGGCGAGCTGCGCCAGGCGCTCGGGCGTGCGGCGGTAGCGCTGCGGCGCGAAGGGGTCGAGCACGCGCACCCCGGCCAGCGTGCGCGTGGCCGAGGCATCGCGCAGCACGCCGCGGTCGCCGTGCCAGGCCGCCACGCTGCCGTGCAGCACCAGTTGGGCCAGCGCCGTATCGCCCGGGGCGAGCGCGTCGCGGTCGAGCAGCACGATGGCGCCCACCACGTCGCAGGCGCCCAGGTGCGCGTGCACGGGCGTGCCCGAGCGCAGGGCGCGCGCCTCGCCTTCCCAGAGCTGGCATTGCACGTCCAGCCGCGTGGTGCACAGGGCGATGGCGGGCGCGCACACCACCTGGCCGCGCTGCACCTCGTCCTTGGCCACGCCGGCCAGGGCCAGGGCGCAGCGCTGGCCGGCGTGGGCGGATTCGGCGCGCAGGTTCTGCGCATGGATGCCGCGCACGCGCACGGTGCGCCGCTGCGGCGTGATGCACAGCTCGTCGCCCACCTGCACGCGGCCGCTGGCCACGGTGCCGGTGACCACGGTGCCCACGCCGGCCAGGGTGAAGCTGCGGTCCACGGCCAGGCGGAAGGCGCGCGCCGTGTCCTGCGCGCCCGCCGCGCCGTGCTGCCGTGCGGCGTCGCACAGGTGCGCGCGCAGCGCGGCGATGCCTTCGCCCGTGTGCGCGCTGACGTCGAACAGCGGTGCCGCGGCCAGCGCCGTGGGCGCAAGCAGTGCGCGCACCTCGGCGTGCACGGCGTCCAGCCGCGCGGCGCGCGTGGCGGGGTCGAGCCGGTCGATCTTGGTGATGGCGACCGTGCCCTGGGTGACGCCCAGCAGCGCCACCACGGCCAGGTGCTCGCGCGTCTGCGGCATCACGCCGTCGTCGGCGGCCACGATGAGCAGCGCGTGGGCGATGCCCGTGGCGCCGGCCAGCATGGTGTGCAGCAGGCGCTCGTGGCCCGGCACGTCCACGAAGCCGAGCGAGATGTCCTGGCCGTGGCCGTCCGGCGCGTGCAGGTAGGCGTAGCCCAGCTCGATCGAGATGCCGCGGCGCTTTTCCTCGGGCAGGCGGTCGGTCTCCACGCCGGTGAGCGCGCGCACCAGCGAGGTCTTGCCGTGGTCGATGTGGCCTGCGGTGCCGATGATCATGGGTTGCTATTTCTTTCGTAGCTGGTTGCGCTGATCCTGAAAGGAATGTAAGCCTTTTTTCGGTGCAATGGCCCGTGTGGCAAGCGCTGGCAGCTATGGTTTTTGAGTGCTTGGGTGCATGGCCGCCGTCACCGCGGCGGGTTCCACAGGCTCCTCCCAGGCGCCGTGCACCCGTGCGAACGTCAGCACCACCTCGCGGATCAGCTTGCGCTGCGGGGCTGGCAGTTGCAGGAAGGCGTCGATGGTTTCGCGCTCCAGATGGCCCACGCCTTCGTGCCAGCGCTGGCGATGGGCCAGCACCGACTTGCGTACGGCTTCACCGAAGCGCAGCACTTCTGGCGCCACCTTGAGCCATTCGGCCAGCACCTGCAGCTTGTCCTGCGTGGGCAGCGAGCGGCTGTTGAGCCAGCTCCAGGCGGCCTGGTTGCTGATGGAGCGCCCGTACCAGCGCAGGTTGAACTCGTGCTCCAGCACCGAGGGGCTGGCGGCGTACCCGGCGTGCTGCATGGCGTCGCGCAGGCGCCGGGAGAACTCGATCTTCTCGTTCATCGCGGCAAGGTAAAGGCCGCTTGAGACAAGTCTCAATTTTCACTTGAGTACAATTTCAACAAATAATTGATTTCTCAATCAACAACACTTTGATTGCCACCGTCCCCCTTGGAAGCCCATGCTCGACAGCCAATATGCCCTGTGGCACCTGCTCCCCATCCTGCTCATCGTCGCCATCTTCGGTGGCGGGGCCTTCATCCGGTTGACGGTGAAGGCCGCGCAGCCGCCCAGGGACTACGGCTACGTGCCCAAGGTGAGCGTGCTGCTGCCCGTGTACAACGAGGGCGCGCACGTGCAGGACACCATCGCCAGCATCCTGGCCGCCGACTGGCCGGCGCAGAAGCTGGAGATCATCGCCATCGACGACTGCAGCGCGGACGATTCGTACGGCTGGCTGCTGCGGGCGCAGGCCGAACACCCCGGGCGCATCTTCGCGGGCCGGAACCCGGTCAATTCGGGCAAGCACGTGACGCTGGCCCAGGCGCTGCACCAGTCGACGGGCGAGATCGTCATCTGCATCGACAGCGACTGCATCTTCGACCGGCGGGTCGTCCGCGAACTCGTGGCCTGCTTCGGCGACCCCCGGGTGGGCGCGGTGGGCGGCCACGTGGGCATCGCCAACGTGAACGACAACATCTTCACCCTGTGCCAGGCGCTGGTGTATTTCATGAGCTTCCAGGCGGGCAAGATGATGCAGAACGTGCAGGGCAGCCTGTTTTGCATCAGCGGCTGCCTCTTCGCCGTGCGGCGCGGCATCTTCCTGGAGGTGGAGGAGGAAGTGCGCACCCGCAACTGGTTCGGCGTGAAGGTGCGCGACGGCGAGGACCGCTACATGACGCACGCCATCCTGATGCGCGGCTGGAAAACCGTGCTCAACCCCTCGGCCGTGTGCTGGACGGCGGCGCCCGCCCGGCTGGAGCAGCTCTTCGCCCAGCAGCTGCGCTGGCGGCGCTCGGGGCTGCGCGACCTGTTCTGGACGCTGGCGCGCCTGCCCGGGCACCTGCGCGTGCTCAAGGCGCGGGCGCTGCTCAGCGCCGTGCTGCCGGAGATGGCCGCCGTGCTGTGGTCGCTGTTCCTGCTCACCATCATCCCCGTGATGGGCATCGGCCACGCCATCGAAACGGTGGCGCTGGCGTTTCTCACCTTCAGCTCGGCGTTCATCGTGGCGGCGCTGGCCTACAACCGGCTCATCCGGCACGTGGCGGCGGGGTCCGAACCCATCCGCACGCCGCTGCTCGCCGGCCTGGCGGGCGCCTGGTTCTTCATGGACTCGCTGCTCATCACGCTGATGGCGCTGCTGACCTTCGACGTGGGCGTGTGGGGCACCCGCGAAATCGCCCCCGACGCTTCCCATCCAAAGACTGACTCTCCCTCTTCCCCATGACCCCTTTCCAAAAACTGTTCATTCGGCTGTACCGCTATTTCGCGGTGTCCGTGCTGGCCGCCGTGCTCGTATCGGCGGGCTGCTACTTCTTCCTGCTGCTGCTCTACAGCGTCAACACGGGCTGGGGCGCGCCGGTGATCCTGACCAAGTCCAGCCCGCGCATCGCCGGCATGACGGCCGAGGTGCTGCGCGCGCAGCAAATGGTGGACATGCTGGACATGCAGATGCACGGCAACCAGGCCGAAGCCGGGCTGCTGGAGCGGCAGCGCGATTCGCTGGAGGACCTGATCGGGCGCTTCGACCAGTCCCTGGTCCACCAGAAGGCGCTGGATGCGGGCATGACCCGCCGCCTCGCCGGCCTGTCGCGGGAAAAGCGCCAGGTGAACGAGCGCTCCGCCGAGGTGGTGCGCGGCAACCGGGCGCTGGAGCGCGCCATCGACCAGGAACTGCAGGCGGGCCTGATCACCGCCGAGGCGGCGGCGCGCTCGCGCGCGCAGATCGTGGCGGCCGAGGTCTCGCTGAACAACGGCCGGCTGTCCGCCGCGTCGGTGGACTACCAGGCGGCGGACCTGGCCAACGGCGTCTCCACGCTCGACGGCGGAGCGGTGTCCACCAAGGCGCTGGAAAACGTCGCCCGCCTGGCGGCGCTGCGCAGCGACCTGGCGCAGATCGACCTGAAGCTGGGCCAGTCCTGGCGCGAGCTGGCCGTCAAGCAGGAGGAGCGGGCCAAGCTCGCCGCCTTCCTCGCCACGCTGACCCACAGCCCCTACTACCGCGCCGCCGCCAGCCCGCGGCAGGCGCGGGCCTTCGCCTTCGTGCCCTACGACAACCGCGAGGCGGCCATGGCGGGCGCGCCCGTGTACTCGTGCTGGCTGCAGGTGCTGCTGTGCACCCGGGTGGGCCAGGTGCAGGCCGTGACGCACGACGAGGAAAAGCTGCGCCACCCCGTCTTTCCCACCGACGTGCGCGGCTTCCTGGTCGATCTGGAGCTGACCGATGAAGCCGCCGCCAGGGAAAAGGTCATTTTCTTCGGCCGCAAGCCCTTGTTCATCTGACTGGAGACGCCGCATGACGATCCGCCAGGCGCTTGCCGCCATCATTGCCGCCGTGGGCGCCGCCACGGCCGCCGCCGCCCCGCCCGGCGCGGCCCCCGCGTTCTGCGCCATGGCCCGCGCCCAGGGCGACGTGCAGCGCGCGCTGCTCGGCTCCGCCGACGCCTTCGCCCACCTGGGCGACCCGGCCACCGGCACCCGCGCCCTGACGCTGGGCGTGCGCAAGTCGCTCTCGCGCAGCCTGCAGGCGGGCACCGTCGATCAACTCACCCAGGCCCAGTGCGACGCCTACCGGATCGAGGAGCAGCTGGCCCGGCAGGCCGAGCGCGTGGAGCAGCGCAGCGAGCAGCAGGCGCTGCGCGTGCTGGAGCCGCGCCTGCGCGCGGCGCTGGCCGCGGCCGAGCGGAACGTGGCGCGGGAGGAACGGCTGCTGGCCGCCAGGAACGCCACCCTGGCCGACCTGCGCGGCGCGCACGAGCAGGCGGAGCAATTGCGCGCCGAACTCGCCCAGGCCGTGCGCCGGCAGGGGCAGCTGGCGGGTGAATGGCCCGAGGAAAGCCAGCCGCTGGAGACGCTGGCGCAGGAGGCCGGCGCGGCGCGCGCCAGGGTGGCCGAACTGTCGGCCCGGCTGGCCGCGCAGTCCGGCTGGGACCTGGCCGTGAGCGCGGGTACCCGCACCCACGCCAGCGGCAGCGAGCGCGGCGGCGCCTTCGTCGCCGTCACCGCCACCATGAGCCTGGGCCAGTTCCACGCCGACGCCGCTGCCGCCCGCGTGGGCGGCCTGGCCCGGGACTACCTGCGCGCCGACCGCGACGGCGCCCTGCAAACCCTGGTGCGGGCTCGCGACACGCTGCGCGCCATGCTGGCCGGCGAGGCCCTGGCGCTGGAGGGGCTGGAACGCCGCCAGGCCGTGCTGGCGCGCACCGCCGCGCGGCTCGGCGGGGTGGACACCGCCGACGGCCAGCGCATGCGGCGCGCGCTGGAGGTCGAAGCCCTGGGCGTGGATGCCCGGCTGGCCGCGGCGCGCGGGCGCGCCGCCTACCTGCAAGCCTGGCTGGCGAGGAACGGCGGATGACGATGTTCAAGAGCGGCACCATCGCCGTCGTGGGGCTGGGCTACGTGGGTGCGCCGCTGGCACTGGCGCTGTCGGCGCACTACCCCGTCATCGCCTACGACACCGACCCCGCCCGCGTGGACGAACTGCGGCGCGCCGAGGACCGCACGCGCGAACTGGACGCCGCGCGGCTCGCGCGCGCCCGCTGGCGCCTGACCGGCGACAGCCGGGGCCTGCGCGATGCCGACATCGTCATCGTGACCGTGCCCACCCCGGTGACGGCGGCCAACGTGCCGGACATGGGCTGCCTGATCGCCGCGTCCCGCGCCGTGGGCGCCGCCATGAAGCGCGGCGCCATCGTGGTCTATGAGAGCACCGTGTACCCCGGCGCCACCGAGGACGTCTGCCTGCCCGAACTGCGGCGCGCCAGCGCGCTGCGCTACCCCGAGGACTTCGCCATCGGCTACTCGCCCGAGCGTGTCAACCCCGGCGACAAGGTGCACCGGCTGGACAACACCACCAAGATCGTCGCCGCCGACCGGCCCGAGGTGCTGGAACTGCTGGCCCGGGTCTACGGCTGCCTGACCACCGTGCACCGCGCGGGCAGCATCGCGGTGGCCGAGGCGGCCAAGGCGCTGGAAAACATCCAGCGCGACGTGAACATCGGCCTGGTCAACGAGGTGTACCAGATCCTCTCGCGCATCGGCGTGGACATGCACGAAGTGCTCGCGGCGGCGGGCACCAAGTGGAACTTCCTGCCCTTCACGCCCGGGCTGGTGGGCGGGCACTGCATCGGCGTCGATCCGTACTACATGACCCACAAGGCGGCGAGCGAAGGCGCGTCGGCGCGCATCATCAGCGCCGCGCGCGAGGCCAACGACGCCATGGCCGCCTTCCTGGTGGACAAGCTGGTCAAGAAGCTCGTCTCCACCGGCGGGCTGCGCCGCGACGCCGTCATCACCGTGCTGGGCGCCACCTTCAAGGAAGACGTGCCCGACGTGCGCAACTCCAAGGTGGCCGACCTGTGCGCGGAGCTGGCCCGCTACGGCCTCGCCGCCCAGGTGGTGGACCCGCTGGCCGACGCGCGGGAGGCGCGGGACGAACTGGGCCTGCGCCTGGTCACCCTGGAGGACGCGGCCCGCAACCCGGCGGACGCGGTGATCCTGGCCGTGCCGCACGCGCCATTCCTGGCTGGCGGCGGCTGGGGCCAGGTTGTCCCGCTGGCACGTCTGCAAGGGGCCGTCGTGCTGGACCTGAAGGCGCGGCTGTCCCGGCCTGCGCCGGCGCACATTACCCTGATGCATTGAGCGGGGAGTGGCATGGGAAATAATCGAGAATTATTCTCATATAAAGCACCGCGTTTTCTCATGGCTCCTTCCCGCACCGACCCGGATTCTGGCTACGGCTGGCAGTTGCCCGCCGTCGCACCCCAGGTGTCGCTGGCGGGCGGCGTGCTGCGCTTCGATGCGCCCGCATGCACCACCGAGGTGGTGGAGCCCGGCTTCAAGCTCGTGCTGGTGCTGGGCGGGCAACTGCGCTACCAGCTGCGCGAGCGCCAGGCGGTGCGTGTGCAGGGGCCGGCTTTCCACTTGAGCCTGAACAGGGAACCCTTCACCGTGCGGCATGAGTTCGACCCCGCCGCCGCGCTCGAGTACGTGGCCGTGCGCATGCCGGCGGCGTCGCTGGCGCAGGACTTCGGCATCGACGCCGACTGGCTGGCGCGGCGCGCCTCGGGCCAGCGCGGCATGGTGCTGGACCAGCGCGCCGACCGCGTGCTGCAGGGGCTGGGCCGGCAGATGCTGGCGTGCCCCCTGCAGGGCGCGCCGCGCCGGGTCTACCTCGCCGGCAAGGCGCTGGAACTGGCGGCCACCGTGATGGCTGGCCTGGAGCAGCGCAGCGGCCCGGCCGGTGCCAGCCCGCTGCGCGCGCACGACGTGCGCCGCCTGCGCGCGGCCCAGGACATCCTGCGCCAGCGCCTGGACGATCCGCCCCCGCTGCCCGAGCTGGCGCGGCTGGCGGGCACCAACGTCAACAAGCTCACCACGGGCTTTCGCCAGCTGTTCGGCTGCAGCGTGTACGAGTTCGTGCGCGCGCAGCGGCTGGATCTGGCCTACCGGCTCATCGCCGCCGGGCACGGCAGCGTGGCGCAGGCGGCGCAGGCCTGCGGCTACACCGACTCGCACTTCACCAAGGTGTTCCGCCAGCGCTTCGGCGTGGCGCCGAGCGCGCTGCGCTGACGCCGGTACTTCCGCGATCGCCAGCCAAACTTCCGCCATCGCCAATCCGGAGGGCCGTGGCTTCCTAGACTTTGTTGAGATTGATTCTCATCAAAAAAGGAGGCGCGATTCATGGCGCAAGGATTCAGACAGGGCCGCTGGCGGCCCGTGGCGTTCGCCGCCGCGTTGGCGGCCCTGGGCGTGCAAGCGCAGGAGCAGGAACCTGCCGCCACGCTGCCCGGCGTGGAGGTGACGGCGGCGCCCGAGGTGGGCACCGCGCTCAACCGCCTCACGCCCACGCTGCGCGAGACGCCGCAGTCGCTCACGGTGATCGACGCCGGGCGCATGCAGGAGCAGAACCTGCGCACGCTCGACGACGTGATGCAGCAGTCGCCCGGCGTCACGGTGCAGCCCTACCAGCAGCTGACCACGGGCTACTACGCGCGCGGCTTCAAGATCGACGCGTTCCAGCAGGACGGCGTGCCCGTGCTGCTGGGCGGCACCGCCAGCGCGCCGCAGGACATGGCCATGTACGAGCGCGTGGAAATCCTGCGCGGCGCGGCGGGCCTGCTGGCGGGCGCGGGCAATCCGTCGGCCACGGTGAACCTGGTGCCCCGGCGGCCCCCGCGCCAATTCGGCGGCAGCGCCTCGCTGGGCGCGGGAAGCTGGAGCCGCTACCGCGCCGAGGCGGACGTGGGCGGCCCGCTGAACGCGGCAGGCACGCTGCGCGGCATGGTGGTGGCGAGCCACGAGGACCGCGATTTCTTCTACGACGTGGCCACGCAGCAGTCCAGCAACGTCTACGCCATCGCCGAGCTGGACGTGGCCCGCGCCACCACGCTGAGCCTGGGCGCGCACCAGCAGCGCATCCGCTCGGTCACCAACATGTCGGGCGTGCCTTTCTATGCCAACGGCCAGCCCCTGGGCCTGCCGCGCTCGGCCTTCCTGGACGTGGCCTGGGACCGCTTCGACTGGGACAACACGCGCGTGTTTGCGGGGCTGGATCACCGCTTTGGCGATGGCTGGGCGTTCAAGCTCAATGCCAACCACCTCTCGGGCGACTCGACGCTGAAGTACGCCGGGGCCAATGGCGCGGTCGATCCGGCGACGCTGGCCGGGCCCAGGCTCACGGGCGCGGCCTATGCCTTCGACAGTGCGCAAAGCAGCATCGACGGCTACGCCAGCGGCCCGTTCACGCTGCTGGGCCGCCAGCACGAGCTGATGGTGGGCGGCAACTACCAGAAGACCCGCTTCGAGCAGTTCCAGGCCAGCCTGACCCCCGCGCCCAACGCGCCGGTGGACGTCTTCGGCTGGAATCCGCACGGCGTGCCCGAGCCCGCCACCGGCGCCTACGGCTCGCGCGGCCCCACGCGCACCACGCAGTCGGGCCTGTACGCCATGGGCCGCTTCAGCCTGGCCGACCCGCTCAAGCTGATCGTGGGCGCGCGCGTCAGCCGCTGGGAGCAGGAGACGGCGTCGGGCACGTCGCGCATCAGCGGGCAGTTCACGCCCTACGGCGGCGTGGTCTATGAACTCACGCCGCAGTGGTCCGCCTATGCGAGCTACGCGCAGATCTTCCAGCCGCAGACCCAGCGCACGTGGGAGGGCAGCGTCATCGACCCGATCGAGGGCACGAACTACGAGGCGGGCGTGAAGGGCGAACTGGCCGACGGGCGCCTGAACGTGTCGCTGGCCGTGTTCCGCATCCGCCAGACCAACCGCGCGCAGCAGGACCCCGACCACCCGTGCGCGGGCGCCGCGTGCTACTACGTCAACAGCGGCGAGGCCGTGAGCCGGGGCTTCGAGGCCGAGGCCACGGGCCGCCTCACGCGCGACCTGAGCGTGCAGGCGGGCTACACCTACAACACCACCGAATACGTGCGCGACGCCGCGCTCGCGGGCCAGCCGCTGGCGCGCTTCGCGCCGCGCCACATCCTGCGGCTGTGGGCCAATTACACGCTGCCTATCGACGAGCGGCGCTGGACGCTGGGCGCGGGCCTGCAGGCACAGAGCGACTACTCGGCCGTGTCCGGCAGCGTCACGCAGCGCCAGGGCGGCTACGGGCTGGTGAACCTGCGCCTGGGCTACCGCCTGGGGCGCAGCACCACCGTGGCGCTCCATATCAACAACCTGCTCGACCGCACGTACTACCAGAGCCTCTCCGGCCTGAGCTGGAACAACCGCTACGGCGAGCCGCGCAGCGCCATGCTGACGCTGCGCACCACGTTCTGAATGCAAGCTAAATCCGGCTCCAGCGCTTTTCCATCAAGCGCTGGCAGCTATCAATTCCATACCGACATGACATTTTCCGAACCCCGGCCCCAGGCACTGGACGGCCGCCTGATCGCCCTGCACCCCGGCGCGCATGCCGAGGGCCTGGACTTCGCCGCGCGCGGCCGCACCGACGCCGACTGGATCATCGGCATCAAGGCCGTGAGCGACGGCGCCTCGGTGCATGCCAACCACTGGGAACGGCATCCGCGCGGCGAGGAGGTGCTGGCGCTGCTTGACGGCCGCGTCTGCGTCATCCTCGATGGCGACGCCGTCCGCCCCGCATGCGAAGTGCCGTTGGCGGCAGGCCAGATGCTGGTGGTGCCGCGCGGCACCTGGCACCGGCTGCGCGTGGAGCAGCCAGGCCGCCTGCTGTTCGTCACGCCCAGCCAGGGCAGCGAGCACCGCCGCGTGGAGGCCGCATGAACACCACCGCGCACCGATGGCTGCTGGTGGCCGCGCTGTACTTCGCCCAGGGCATTCCGCTCGGGCTGGCGATGGAGGCGCTGCCCGCGCTGCTGCGCCGCCAGGGCGCGCCGCTCACCAGCCTGGCCTTCCTGCCGCTGGTCGGGCTGCCCTGGGTGCTCAAGTTCCTCTGGGCCGCGCCCGTGGACAACCACTGGAGCCCCGCGCTGGGGCGGCGGCGCAGTTGGATCGTGCCCATGCAGGCGCTGGTGCTGCTGTGCCTGCTGGCGGCGGCGGGCCTGGGCGTGTCGGGCGCGAGCGCGCCGGCCATTGTGGCGCTGGCGGCCATTGGATCGCTGGCCAGCGCCACGCAGGACATCGCCACCGACGGCTTCACGGCTGAGCACTTCAGCGGCCCGGCGCTGGCGCGCGCCAACGCGCTGCAGGTGGGCGGCACCATGGCCGGCTTTTTCTTCGGCGGCTCGGGCTGCCTGCTGCTGACCGGCCTGCTGGGCGTGCGCGGCGCGCTGGCCGTGCTGGCGCTGCCCGTGGCCGCGAGCCTGCTGCTGGCGCTGGCCTGGCGCGAGGGCGCGGCCGGGCCCCGGGCGGCCGGGCGTCTGCCGCCGGCGCGGCTGCGGCACTTCATCGCCCGGCCGGGGGCGTGGCCGCTGCTGCTGGCGGCGGCGCTGTCGGCCATGGCGGCGGTCACGGGCTACGGCCTGTCCAAGCTGCTGCTGGTGGATGCGGGCTGGGCGCTGCAGGACGTGGGCCGCGTGGGCATGGCCGGTGGCGGCATCACGGTGCTGCTGGGCTGCGGCGGCGGGGCGTGGCTGGCGGGGCGCACCGGCGCGCGGGCGCTGTTCGCGCTGGGCATTGGCGCCTCGGCGCTGGCGGCGGCGCTGTGGCTCTGGCTGGCGGGGCAGTCGCCCGCGCTACCCGTGGCGGGCGTGTGGGCGGCCACGGCGCTGGGCTGCTTCGGCGCGGGATCGGCCTCGGTGGCGGTGATGACGCTGGCCATGGCCTTCGCCGCCCGGGGCGCGCAGGCGGGCACCGACATGACGGCGGTGCAGAGCGCGCGCGACGTGGGCGAGATCGCCACCTCGTCCTCGCTCACCGGGCTGGCCGCGCACGCGGGCTATGCGGGCAGCTTCGCCGCGGGCCTGGCCGTGGCGCTGGCGGCGCTGGTGGTGGCGGCGCGGCTGGGCGGTGGACGGGGGCGGGTGGGGTAGTGCTTTGCCGCTATCGTCTGGGTGCTATTGAATCAAGAGCTTCCAGCGCTTGCCCCATAAGCGCTGGAGGCTGATTTGGCTTGAACTCACGCCTGTGCGAGCGCACCGGCGAGCGCGGGCAACTGCGCCGTGAAGGCGGGCACCTCGGGCGCTTCCAGGCAGCGCAGGTCGAGCCAGAGCGCGTCGCTGGCGATGTGGCCGATCACCGGGCGGGGCAGGGTGCGCAGCGCGGCTTCGAGCCGGGCGAGGGCGCGGCCCGCGCGCTTCGGGGTTGCGGGCGCGATGGCCAGGCCGTGGCTCGGCAGCGTGTCCACGGGCAGGGCGCCGCTGCCGATCTGGCTGAACAGGGGCGCGGCGCGCACGGTGTACCCGGCACCCACGGCGGCCTGCAGCGGGGCCAGCAGTTGTTCGGCCTGCGCGCGCATGTCGGCTTGCGGGCGGGTGAACAGGCGCAGCGTGGTCAGGCGCTCGGGCAGGCGTTCGGGCGCGAGGTACAGGCGCAGCACGGGCTCCAGCGCGGCGAGCGTCAGCTTGCCCACGCGCAGCGCGCGCTTGAGCGGGTTCTTCTTGATCCTGGCGATCAGGTCCTTGCGGCCCACGATCAGGCCGGCCTGGGGGCCGCCGAGCAGCTTGTCGCCGCTGAAGGTGACGATGTCGGCGCCCGCGCTCACCACGTCGCGCACGGTGGGTTCGTGGGGCAGGCCCCATTGCGCCAGATCCACCAGGGTGCCGCTGCCCAGATCGACGGCCAGCGGCAGGCCGCGCGCGTGGGCGATGGCCGCCACCTCGGCTTCGGGCACGCTCTTGGTGAACCCGGTGACGGCGTAGTTGCTGCAGTGCACCTTCATGAGCAGCGCGGTGCGCTCGGTGATGGCTTCCTCGTAGTCCTTGGCGTGGGTGCGGTTGGTGGTGCCCACCTCGACCAGCCGGGCCCCGGCCCGGCCCATGATGTCGGGGATGCGGAAGGCGCCGCCGATCTCGACCAGCTCGCCGCGCGAGACGATGACTTCCTTGCGCGGCGCCAGGGCGTTGAGCGTGAGCAGCACAGCCGCCGCGTTGTTGTTGACCACGGTGGCGGCCTCGGCGCCGGTGAGGTCGCGCAGCAGGCCGGTGATGAGGTCGTCGCGGTCGCCGCGCCCGCCGGTGGCCAGGTCGAATTCGAGGTTGGCCGGCGTGGTGAGCGCCTGCACCACGGCCTGCACGGCGGCGTCGGGCAGCAGGGCGCGGCCCAGGTTGGTGTGCAGCACGGTGCCCGTGAGGTTGAACACGGCCTTGAGGCGCGGCGCGAAGCGTTGGGCCAGATGCTGTTGTGCCTGCGCGGCCACGGCGTCGGGTACGAGTTGCTCGGACGTGGCCTCGCCTGCGAGCGCGGCGGGGCGCAGCGCGTCGAGCGCGGCCCGCACGGCGGCGGCGGTGGACGATGCGCCGTATTCGGCCGACAGCGTGCGCGCGAGCGGCGTGGAGAGCACCCGGTCCACGCCGGGCAGGCGGGCCGCCGTGTTCATGGCGCGGCGCCTTCCTCGGCTTCGGACATGGGCAGCAGCGGATTCATGCTGGCGCGTGCGAAAGGCGTCTCACCCATGAGCAGGTCGAGCAGCAGCGTGGCGAGGTCATCGGCCAGCGGCTCGGCGAGCGGGTCTTTTTCCTGGTTGGCGATCTTGCGGTAGGTGTGGCACTGGTCGCAGGTTTCGGCCAGCACCACCTCGTCCTTCTGGTCGCTGCCCTCGCTCTGCATGCCCTGGTAGTGCACTCCCTTGGTCGATTCGCAGTGGCTGCATTTCACGCGCACCATGTGCCATTCGGTGCCGCAGCAGCCGCAGTGCAGGTAGCGCAGCCCGGCTTCGCGCCCGCCGATGCGCAGCACGCTTGCCACGGGCGCGGTGCCGCACACGGGGCAGATGGTGGCGGGGTCGGTGTAGGGAATGTCGGCTTCCTGCAGGCGGCTGGCACGGTCGGCGAAGACCACTTGGAGCGCCGCCATGACGATGGGCGCGGCAGCCAGGTCGGCGCTTTCGCCCAGCAGGCCGAGGAGCACGCGGCGCGCCAGCGTGTCGCGTTCCTCGCCGGGCAGGGCACGCAGTTGGGCCAGCGTGGGGCGCAGGGCCTCGGGCAGCTCGGGGGCGCCGTCGAGCGCGGCCAGCAACTGGTCGAGTACGCCATGCCAGGCCGGGTCGATGTGCTGGGCCGCGGGCAGCAGCGGCATGGAATGTTCCTGCGCCTGGGCGATCAGCGCGGGGTCGGGCGCGGCGGTTTGCACCGTGCCTGCGGCCTGCTGCTGGGCGCGCACCAGGCGCGCGAGGAAGCGCAGGTAGTCGCCGATCGGGTTGCCCTCGGCCTTCTGCGCCAGGCGCGCGGCGCGGTCGGCGAACAGGCTGGCGGGCTGGGGCAGGCGGATGCGCGGCAACTGGGTGCGATCCAGGGCTTCGATGTCGCCGGGTTGAAGAATGCGTTGCACGGATCAGGTCTCCAGAAATGGAACCGCCGCCGGGGCAGGGGCGCCACCGGCGGCAGGAACGAAGGCAGCGTATCAGCTTTCGGCGCTGCGCGGCTTGGGGCATGGCCTGGGCATCGGCACGGCCCAAGCCAGCAGACGCCGCGGAGCTGGCTTTGCCAGGCCGCTGGCGGCGTCCCCCTGGGGGGAAGGCGCCGAAGGCGGCTCAGGGGGGCTAGCTGTTATCTCCCGTCATCTTGCGGTACCAGCCACGGTGGTGCTGCTTGGCCCAGGCGCGCGTGACGGTGCCGTAGAGCATGGCGCGGATGGTGCCGCGCGTCCAGATGGCGGCGTACACGTGCATGATGATCAGGCCGATCATCCACACCGCCGCCACGGCATGCACCACCGAGGCGATGCGCACCATGTCCACGGGCAGGTTCAGCCAGGCGCGCCACATGGCGACGCCGGACGCGGTGAGCGCCAGCATGCCGAGCACCAGGCCCCAGAACAGCACCTTCTGGCCGCCGTTGTACTTGCCCTGCTCGGGCATGTCGTGGTCGTTGCCGTCGATCATCTTGTTGACGTTCTTGAGCCATTCCACGTCGCGCTGCTCCATCACGTTCAGGCGCCAGAAGCGGAAGAACATCATGATGAAGAACAGCATCATCACCACCCCGATGTAGGGGTGCAGGATGCGCGTCCACGGCCCGCCGCCGAACAGCTGCGTGAGCGGGAAGAACGCCGGGTGGAAGAAGGCCAGGCCCGAGAGCGCGAGCAGGATGAAGCAGATGCCCACCACCCAGTGGTTGGCGCGCTCGCTGGCGCTGTAGCGCTGCAGGTCGCGGGGGTTGCGTCTCATGGCTGCGTCTCCTTTTCCGCTTCACGGTCCTGGCGCTCCATCTCGTCTTCCAGTTCCTTGGAGACGTCGTTGGGGCCCTTGGTGATGTAGTGGAACAGCCCGCCCAGCGCGGCGGCGCCCAGCGCGGCCATGGCCAGGGGCTTGGACACCCCCTTCCACAGCCGCACGGCGGCGCTGACCTTGGGATCGGTGGGCAGGCCCTGGTACAGCGACGGCTGGTCGGCATGGTGCAGCACGTACATGACGTGCGTGCCGCCCACGCCGGCCGGGTCGTACAGGCCGGCCTGCGCGAAGCCGCGCTCCTTCAGGTCGGCGATGCGCTCGTCGGCGTGGTCCTTCATGGACTTCTTGGTGCCGAACATGATGGCGCCCGTCGGGCAGGTCTTGACGCAGGCCGGCTCCTGGCCCACGGCCACGCGGTCCGAGCACAGCGTGCACTTGTAGGCCTTGCTGTCCTTCTTGGAGATGCGCGGCACGTTGAACGGGCAGCCCGTGACGCAGTAGCCGCAGCCGACGCACTTTTCCTGGTGGAAATCGACGATGCCGTTGGTGTACTGCACGATGGCGCCGGGGGACGGGCAGGCCTTGAGGCAGCCCGGATCCTCGCAGTGCATGCAGCCGTCCTTGCGGATCAGCCACTCCAGATTGCCCGTGGCCTCGTTGTCGTATTCGGTGTAGCGCATCACCGTCCACGCGTTCTCGGTCAGGTCGTTCGGGTTGTCGTACACGCCGTGGTTCACGCCGGGTTCCTGGCGCAGGTCGTTCCATTCCATGCAGGCGGTCTGGCAGGCCTTGCAGCCGATGCACTTGGAGACATCGATCAGCTTGGCCACGTCGCCCGACTGCGGGGTGCGAGCCTGGGGCGCCGGGGTGGTGGTGGCCGACAGGCGCTTGATATCGAGGGATTGCAATGACATCCGTGCCTCCTTACACCTTCTCGACCTTCACGAGGAAGGTTTTGAATTCCGGCGTGTTGGTATTGCCGTCGCCCACGAAGGGCGTCAGCGTGTTGGCCAGGAAGCCTGGCTTGGTCACGCCCTTGAAGCCCCAGTGGATCGGAATGCCCACGTGGTGCACCGTGCGGCCCTCGATCTTCATCGGCTTGATGCGCTTGGTGACCACGGCCACCGCCTTGATGAAGCCACGCTTGGAGCTGACCCTGACCTTGTCGCCCGCCACGATGCCCAGCTCCTTCGCCAGCGCCTCGCCGATCTCGACGAACTGCTCGGGCTGGGTGATGGCGTTGACCAGCGCGTGCTTGGTCCAGTAGTGGAAGTGCTCGGTCAGGCGGTAGGTCGTGCCCACGTGCGGGAACTCGCTGGCCTTGCCGAAGGTGTCCCAGATGTTCTTGAACACCCGCGCGGCCGGCGAGGACGTGGCCTTGGGGTTGTCCGGGTACATCGGGTTGAAGCCCAGCGGCGTGTCGAACGGTTCGTAGTGCGTGGGGAACGGCCCCTCGTTGAGCCCCTTGCGCGCGAAGAAGCGCGCCACGCCCTCGGGCGTCATGATGAACGGACCGGCACCGGTCTCGGGCGCCAGCGTGGCGCCCATGTCCGGGATGTCGGCGCCGCCCCAGGCCTTGCCGTTCCACTCGATGAGCTTGCGGCTTGGGTTGAAGGCCTTGCCCTTGACGTCGCAGGACGCGCGGTTGTAGAGCACGCGGCGGTTGGCCGGCCAGGCCCAGGCCCAGTTCAGCGTGTTGCCGATGCCGGTCGGGTCGGCGTTGTCGCGCCGGCCCATCTGGTTGCCCGCCTGCGTCCAGGCGCCTGCGTAGATCCAGCAGCCGCTGGCCGTGGAGCCGTCGTCGCGCAGCTCGCCGAAGCCCGACACCTGCTGGCCCGCCGGGCGCAGCACCTTGGCCGGGTCCTTGGGGTCGAGCAGGTCGACCAGGGCCTTGCCGTTGTACTCCTTGGCGATTTCCTCGGAGCTCGGGTGGTCGGGCTGGGCGTACTTCCAGTCCAGGTTCAGGATCGGGTCGGCGAACGCGCCGCCTTCCTTGGCGTAGAGCGCCTTCAGGCGGTGGTGCAGCGCGGCCATGATGGCCACGTCGGTGCGTGCCTCGCCCGGGGGCTCGGCCGCCTTCCAGTGCCACTGCAGCACGCGCGAGGAGCTGACCACCGCGCCTTCTTCCTCGGCGAAGCAGGTCGTGGGCAGGCGGAACACCTCGGTCTGCACGGAAGCCGCGTCGATGTCGTTGAACTCGCCGTGGTTCTTCCAGAACTCCGAGGTCTCGGTGGCCAGCGGGTCCATGACGACCAGGAACTTGAGCTTGGCCAGGCCGTCGCGCACGCGCCCGCTGTTGGACAGCGATGCGATCGGGTTGAAGCCCTGCGCGATGTAGCCGTTGACCTGGCCCTCGTTCATGAGCTGGAAGTACTGCAGCATGTCGTACTGCTTGTCCAGCTTGGGCAGGTAGTCGTAGGCCCAGTTGTTCTCGGCCGTGGCCGCCGCGCCGAACCAGGACTTCATCAGGCTGACGTGGAACTTGGGGTAGTTCTGCCAGTAGCTCATCTGGCCTGCGCGCAGCGGTTTCTGCGTGCGCGCCGCGATGTAGCCCTGGTAGTCCTGCTCCTTCTCGCCCGGCAGCGTGAGGTAGCCCGGCAGGCTGGCCGACAGCAGGCCCAGGTCCGTCAGGCCCTGGATGTTGGAGTGCCCGCGCAGCGCGTTCATGCCGCCGCCGGCCACGCCGATGTTGCCGCACAGCAGCTGCACCATGGCGGCGCAGCGCAGGATCTGCGCGCCGATGGAGTGCTGCGTCCAGCCCAGCGCGTAGAGGATGGTGGCAGCGCGCCCGGCCACGGCCGTGGAGGCGAACTTCTCGGCCACGTGCAGGAATTTCTCCTTCGGCGTGCCGCAGACGCTCTCGACCTTCTCGGGCGTGTAGCTGGCGTAGTGCTGCTTCATGAGCTGGTACACGCAGCGCGGGTGCTGCAGCGTCGGGTCGGTCAGGACGTAGCCGTCTTCACCGAGCTCGTAGTCCCAGCTCTTCTTGTCGTAGGTGCGCTTTTCCTCGTTGTAGCCCGAGAAGATGCCGTCCACGAAAGCGAAGTCATCGCGCACGATGAAGCTGAAGTCCGTGTAGTTGTGCACGTACTCGTGGTGGATCTTGTCGTTGGACAAGAGGTAATTGATGATCCCGCCCAGGAACACGATGTCGCTGCCCGACCGGATGGGGGCGTAGAAATCGGCCACGGAGGCAGAGCGGTTGAAGCGCGGATCGACCACCATGAAGTGCGCCTTGTTGTGCGCCTTCGCTTCGGTCACCCACTTGAATCCGCAGGGGTGCGCTTCGGCGGCATTGCCGCCCATGATCAAAATAACGTCCGCGTTCTTGATGTCGACCCAATGGTTCGTCATCGCTCCACGGCCAAACGTCGGGGCAAGACCTGCCACCGTCGGGCCGTGTCAAACACGGGCTTGGTTGTCGAACGCCAGCAGGCCCCAGGAACGGGCCACTTTGTGGGTGATGTAGCCGGCTTCGTTGCTCGACGCCGAGGCGGCCAGCATGCCGGTGGTGAGCCAGCGGTTCACGGTCAGGCCGTCAGCCGTCTGGGCCTGGAAGTTCGCGTCGCGGTCGTCCTTGAGCAGCTTGGCGATGCGGGTCAGCGCGTCGTCCCAGGACATGCGCTTCCACTCGCTGGAGCCGGGCGCGCGGTACTCGGGGTACAGCAGGCGGTTGGGGCTGTTGATGAAGTCGAGCAGGCCCGCGCCCTTGGGGCACAGCGTGCCGCGGTTCACCGGGTGATCCGGGTCGCCTTCGACGTGGATGACGGAGGGCTTGGCGTTCTTCACGCCGTCGCCCAGGGAATACATCAGCAGGCCGCAGCCGACCGAGCAATAGGTGCAGGTCTGGCGCGTGACGGTGGTGGCGGCCAGTTTGTACTGGCGCACTTCGGCCAAGGCAGTGGCGGGCGAGAAGCCCATCGCCACCAGGCTGGAGCCCACCAGGCCTGCCCCGCTGATGCGGAAGAAGTGCCGGCGGTTCATGTCCATGAGGGAACCTCCTGTCGTGGGGGAGTGGATCGTTGTATTGTCATGTTCAGGGCTTATCCGGGAAAGTCCTACAGGGATTGCACCAAGGCGCTCGCCTGCCCGTCGCGGTGGGGCCGTGAGGGGCGGATCATAGGCATCCCGGCCCGATGTGGGGCCGATTCCTGACCCCCGTGCGGGGCGGTTGCCCCCGCCGGGCGCAAGCCTTCGGGTGGCTGTTAAGGTGCGAGGATGTTCATGAACGATCCCATCGAGCCGGCCTGCCCGCTGGCGCCGGGCGCACCGGGCGCTGGCGCGCTGGAGCCGCTGGCCGACGTGGCCGTGCAGCGCTGGCACAGCGGCGGCGGCGCGCCGCAGTTCTACGCCAGCTATGTCGCCGCCGAGGTGCCGGTGGCGCTGGTGTTCAACGGCATCTCGCACGCCGTGATGATGGCCACGCCGCAGGACCTGGAGGCGTTCGCCGTGGGCTTTGCGCTCAGCGAAGGCATCGTCGAGCAGCCGCAGGAATGCCGCGACCTGGAAGTGACATTGCACGGGCAGGGCACGCCCGATGCCAGCTGCGCCGTGCACATGGAGATCTCACCGCGCCAGTTCGCCCGCCTCAAGGACCGCCGCCGCACCCTGGCCGGGCGCACCGGCTGCGGCGTGTGCGGCATCGACAGCCTGCAGGCGCTGGACCTGCATCCTGCGCCGCTGGCCGCGCCCGCCTGGCGCGAGCAGCTCGATGCCGCGCGCATCCTGCGCCCCTTCGGCGCGCTGGCCGCGCGCCAGGCGCTGAACGTCCGCGCCGGCTCGCTGCACGCCGCGGGCTGGGCCACGCCCGAGGGCGAGCTGACCGACGTGCTCGAAGACGTGGGCCGCCACAACGCGCTCGACAAGCTCTTTGGCCGCCTGGCCCTGGCGGGACGCCTGGGCGAGCCCGGCTTCGTCATCATGACCAGCCGCACCAGCTACGAGCTGGTGCGCAAGTGCGCGCGCCTGGGCGTGCCGGCGTTCGCCACCATCTCGGCGCCCACCGCGCTGGCGCTGCAGCTGGCGCAGGAGGCCGGCATGCACCTGTGGGCCATGTGCCGGCCGCCCACGGCGCTGCGCTATGCGTGAACAGCCACGTCGTTTACTCCTGATTCAATAGCTTCCAGCGCTTGCTGGATAAGGGCTGGAGGCAAAAAACACCATGAATCCATCGATTCTCGCCCTGGGCTGGCGCACCCTGCTGCGCGATCTGCGCGCGGGCGGCCTGCGCCTGATGTTCTGGGCCGTAGCCCTGGCCGTGGCCGCCTTGACCTCGGTGGGCTTCTTCGCCGACCGGCTGCAGGGCGGCCTGGTGCGCGACGCGGCGCAGTTGCTCGGCGGCGACGTGGTGGTGGCCAGCGACCAGCCCACGCCCGCCGCCTTCGCGCGGCAGGCCCAGGCGCTGGGCCTGCAAGGCACCACCACGGTGAGCTTCCCCACCATGGCGCGCGCGCCCGACGCGCAGGGCGGCGCCAGCCGCCTGGTGGCGCTCAAGGCCGTGGCGCCGGGCTACCCGCTGCGCGGCAGCCTGCGCGTGGCCGAGGCCCCTGGCGCGCCCGACGTCGCGACGCGCGCCACGCCCGCGCGCGGCGAGGTCTGGCTCGACGCCCCGCTGCTCGAAGCCCTGGGCCTGGCCATGGGCGACACGCTGCTGCTGGGCGACGCGCAGCTGCGCATCGCCCGCATCCTCACGTTGGAGCCCGACCGGGGCGCCGGCTTCCTGAGCTTCGCGCCGCGCGCCATGCTGCACGCCGACGACCTGCCCGCCACCGGACTGGTGCAGCCCGCCAGCCGCCTCACCTACCGCTTCGCCGTGGCGGGCCCCGACGCCGCCGTGCAGCCCTACCGCGCCTGGGCCCTGGCGCAGGCGCAGCAGCCCGAGGTGCACGGCCTGCGCGTCGAGTCGCTCGACAGCGGCAGCCCCGAAATGCGCCAGACGCTGGAGCGCGCGCAGAAATTCCTCAACCTCGTGGCCTTGCTGGCGGCGCTGCTCTCGGCCGTGGCCGTGGCCCTGGCGGCGCGCGCCTTCGCCGCCGAGCACCTCGACGCCGCCGCGCTGCTGCGCGTGCTCGGCCTGAGCCAGCGCCGCATCGCCTGGGCCTACACGGTGGAGTTCACGCTGGTGGGCCTGGCGGCCAGCGCCACCGGCGTGCTCATGGGCTTTGGCGTGCACCACCTGTTCGTGCAGCTGCTGGCCGGGCTGATCGAGGCCGCGCTGCCCGCGCCCGGCCCGTGGCCCGCCGTCCTAGGGCTGGGCCTGGGGCTCACGCTGCTGCTGGCCTTTGGCCTGCCGCCGGTGCTGCAGCTGGCGCGCGTGCCGCCGCTGCGCGTGATCCGGCGCGACCTGGGGGCGCTCAAGCCCGCCTCCGTCGCCGTGCTGGCGCTGGGCATGGCGGGCTTCGCCGCGCTGCTGCTGGCGGTGAGCAGCGACCTCAAGCTCGGCCTGATCGCCGTGGGCGGCTTCGCGGCAGCGGTGCTGCTGTTCGCGCTGCTGGCCTGGCTGGCGGTGCGCCTGCTGCGCCGCAGCGTCAACGAGGCCACGGCGCCGCGCTGGCTGGTGCTGGCCACGCGCCAGCTCGCGGCGCGCCCGGCCTATGCCGTGGTGCAGGTCAGCAGCCTGGCCGTGGGGCTGCTGGCGCTGGTGCTGCTGGTGCTGCTGCGCACCGACCTGATCGCCAGCTGGCGCCAGGCCACGCCGGCCGATGCGCCGAACCGCTTCGTCATCAACATCCTGCCCGACCAGGCGCAGGACTTCCAGCAGGCGCTGCGCGCGGCGGGCGTGGCGCGCTACGACTGGTACCCCATGTTCCGCGGCCGCCTGGTGGCCGTGAACGAGCGCCCCGTGGGCCCGCAGGACTACGCCGAGGACCGTGCCAAGCGCCTCGTGGACCGCGAGTTCAACCTCTCCAACGCCGCCGAGGCGCCGGGCCACAACCAGATCGTGGCCGGGCGCTGGACGCCCGGGGAGCAGGGCACGGTGAGCGTGGAGGAGGGCATCGCCCAGACCCTGGGCCTGAAGCTGGGCGACCGCCTGCGCTTCGACATCGCCGGCATGCCCAGCGAGGCGCGCATCACCAGCCTGCGCAAGGTGGACTGGGGCTCGATGCGCGCCAACTTCTTCGTCATGTACCCGGTGCAGGCGCCCGACGCCGTGCTGCCCGGCCTGCCCGTGACCTACCTGGCCGCCTACCGCGCGCCCGGCGCCGAGGGCGCTGGGGCGGGCTTCGACAATGCGCTGGTGCGCCAGTTTCCCAACGTCACCAACGTCGACCTGAGCCAGACGCTCTCGCAGGTGCAGCGCGTGCTCGACCAGGTGGTGCGCGCGGTGGAGCTGCTGTTCGGCTTCACCCTCGCGGCCGGGCTGGTGGTGCTGTTCGCCGCCGTCACCGCCACGCGCGAGGAGCGCGCGCGCGAGTTCGCCATCATGCGCGCCGTGGGCGCGCGCGCCAGCCTGCTGCGCCAGGTGCAGCGCGCCGAACTGGCGGGCGTGGGGCTGCTCGCGGGCGTGCTGGCCAGCAGCGTGGCCGTGGCCGTGGGCTGGGCGCTGGCGCGCTTCGTGTTCGACTTCCATTGGACCGCCTCGCCCCTGGTGCCGCTGGCCGGGGCGCTGGCGGGCGCGCTGCTGGCGCTGCTGGCCGGCTGGTGGGGGCTGCGCGAGGTGCTGCTGCGGCCCGTGGTGGAAACGCTGCGGCGGACGGCGGAATAGTTTGCTATTGAAAAATGAGCTTCCAGCGCTTGCTGTGCAAGCGCTGGAGCCCATTTTCATTAGAAACCCCGTGGGCTTGATGTGTGTCAATGAACACGGTGGCGCAACTGGCATTCTGCGGCCATGACACACGACAACACCCTCCTGACCGACGCCCAACGCGAACAACTGCGCGCCCAGCTCGAAGCGCGCAAGGAACTGCTGCTGCAAGAGCTGAACGCGGCCCAGCGCGACACCCTGGCGCTGCTGCCCAGCCGGGGCGACGCAGCCCACCCGGACGACCGCAAGGAGCATTCCGAGGACATGTTCTTCAACACCGTGCGCGACGCCGAGGCCAGCCGCGACCACGACGAACTGGTGGCCGTGCGCGCCGCGCTGGAGCGCGTCGCCGACGGCAGCTACGGCGAGTGCATCGACTGCGGCCAGGGCGTGGGCCTGGCGCGGCTGCAGGCCCAGCCCCAGGCCGTGCGCTGCGTGGGCTGCCAGTCCAAGGCCGAAACGCGCCACCACTGAAAAGCGCGGGCATGGCCGCGCTTCCTACAATCGCGGCCATGCAACCCTCCGACACCTCCGCGCCGCCTGCCACGCCCTACGAGTGGCTCGGCGGCGAGTCCGCCGTGCGCCAGCTGGTGGACCGCTTCTACGACCTGATGGAACTGGAGCCCGCCTACGCCGAATTGCGCGCCGCCCACGGCAGCACGCTCGACGATGCGCGCGACAAGCTGTTCTGGTTCCTCTGCGGCTGGCTCGGCGGGCCTGACCTTTACCAGGAGCGCTTCGGCCACCCGCGCCTGCGCGCGCGCCACCTGCCGTTTTCCATCGGCATCAAGGAGCGCGACCAGTGGGTGGCCTGCATGGACCAGGCCATGGCCGAGACCCAGGTGCCGCCCGACCTGCGCGCGCGCCTGAACCAGAGTTTCATGAACACCGCCGACTGGATGCGCAACCGCGGCGGCTGAACCCTACAGAGGAGGCAACGATGTCGATGACCGCATGGCTGGTATTGGGAGGCTTGGCAGTGGCGGCGGCCTGGGCCGTGGCGGTGTACAACCGCCTCGTCACCCTGCGCAACCGCATCGCCAACGCCTACGGGCAGATCGACGTGCAGCTCAAGCGCCGCCACGACCTGGTGCCCAACCTGGTGGAGGTGGCGCGCGGCTACCTGCAGCACGAAGCCGCCACGCTGCAGGCCGTGATCCAGGCGCGCGGCCAGGCGCAGGGCGCCGCCGACGCGGCGCGCGCCGCCCCCAGCGCCGCGCACCTGGGCGCGCTGGCCGCCGCCGAGGGCGTGCTGGGCGCCGGCCTGGGCCGCCTGCTGGCCGTGGCCGAGAGCTACCCCGAACTCAAGGCCGACGCCGCCATGCGCCAGCTCTCCGAGGAACTGGCCAGCACCGAGAACCGCCTGGGCTTCGCGCGCCAGGCCTACAACGACCAGGTGCTCGAATTCAACGACGAAGCCACCCAGTTCCCGGCGCTCATCGTGGCGCGGCTGCTGGGCTTCGCCGCCGCGCCCATGCTCGAAGCCACGCGCAGCGCGCAGGAGCGCGAGGCGCCCGCGGTGCGCTTCTGAGCGCAAGCATGCGCTTCTGGGACCGGCAGAACGCCGCGCGCGCCGAGACGCGGCGCCTGCTGCTGGCTTTCGCCCTGGCCGTGCTGCTGCTGGTGGCCGGGGTGCACGGCGCGCTGGCGCTGGCCTGGCTGCTGATGGCGGCGCTGCTGCCGTGGCAGCTGCCGTACCCGGCCGGGTTCCTCGCGGCCAACGTGGGCGTGTCGCTGCTGCTGGTGCTGGGCGGCTGGTGGGTGGAGACCTCGAACCTGCGCGCCGGCGGCGTGAAGCTGGCGCGGCGCGTGGGCGCGCGCGAGGCGCGCCCGGCCGTGTCGCACGCCGAGCAGCGCCTGTGCAACGTGGTCGATGAGCTGTGCATCGCCGCGCACATGCCGCGCCCCCAGGTCATGGTGCTGCCGCGCGCCGACGCCATCAACGCCTTCGCCGCCGGCTGGGACGCCGGGGATGCGGTGCTCGCCGTCACCCAGGGCGCGCTGCAGTACCTCACGCGCGAGGAGCTGCAAGGCATGGTGGCGCATGAGCTGAGCCATCTGCACGAGGGCGACACGCGCCTGAAGATGCGCCTGGCCGGCATGGTCTACGGGCTGGAGCTGGTCTACCACTTCGGCGACACGGTGCGCGAGCGCCCCGGCCTGGCCTGGTGGTTCGGCAGCGCGATCATGCTCGCGGGCAGCGCTGGCTGGCTGGCCGGGCGCCTGCTCAAGGCGGCGGTGTCGCGCCAGCGCGAGCACCTGGCCGACGCCCGCGCCGTGCAATGGACGCGCAGCCGCGACGGCCTGGGCGGCGTGCTGCGCAAGGTGATGACGCAGCGCCGCGAGGCCGCGCGCCTGCGCCTGCCGGCCGCGGCCCACGGCGGGCTGGCGCACCCGGCGGTGCAGCACATGCTGCTGGTCGAGGCGCCCGATGAAGACCGCTTATCGCGCCACCTCGACAGCCACCCCAGCCTGCAAGAGCGCGTGCGCCACATCTATGGCCGCAGCATGCCGCCCCTGCCCGTGGCGCCGCTGCAGGACGTGCCCGAGCCCGCGCACCGGGCGGTGCAGGCCCCTGGCGCCGTGCCGCTGGCCGCGCAGTTCGATCCCTACGCTTGAGGAGATTTCCCCATGAGCACTGCCGCCCCTACCGGCTGGTTTGTCTGGGCCGCGCTGTCGGCCGTCTTCGCCGCCCTCACGGCCATCTTCGCCAAGGTGGGCATCCAGGGCGTGAACTCCGACCTGGCGACGCTGGTGCGCACGGTGGTCATCGTGTTCGTGCTGGCCGCCTTCGTGGCGGCCACGGGGCAGTGGAGCAACCCGCTGCGGCTGCCGGGGCGCACCTGGCTGTTCCTGGTGCTCTCGGCGCTGGCCACCGGGGCATCGTGGGTGTGCTACTTCCGCGCGCTGCAGCTGGGCCAGGCGTCGCAGGTGGCGCCGGTGGACAAGTTCAGCCTGGTGCTCGTGGCCCTGTTCGCCGTGCTGTTCCTGGGCGAGCGCCCGGCGCCGCGCGAGTGGCTGGGCATCGGCCTGGTGGCCGCGGGGGTGCTGGTGCTGGCGGCCAGGCGGTAGCCGGTAGCCGGCCTGCCGGGCGTTGTGCGTCACGGTGCTGTCAAGCAGGCTCCGGACACTCGGGCCTTTACACCACGACAGGCCTATTCGCATGTTCGACCGAACGCTTCGCTACGATTTCCCGGTTTCCCGCCGCCTGGGGCTGGCCGCCATTGCCGGCGCCGCCGCGCTGACTGCCTGCGGGGGCAGCGGCAGCGATGACGCCACCAGCCAGAGCGCTACGGCCACGCTGGCCGTGCTGGAAACGACGGACTTGCACTTCAACGTGCGCAGCTACGACTACTTCAAGCTGGCCGAGGACAAGAGCTACGGCTTCGAGCGCACGGCCACGCTGGTGCGCGCCGCGCGCAAGGAATTCGCCAACACGCTGCTCGTGGACAACGGCGACACCATCCAGGGCACGGCGCTGGCCGACTACGAGGCCACGGTCAATCCCATTGCCTGCACCCAGCAGTTGTCCATGTACAAGGCGATGGGCGCGCTGGGCTTTGATGCCGGCACGCTGGGCAATCACGAGTTCAACTACGGGCTGCCGTTCCTGAACCAGGTGCTGGGCGGCGGCCTGGACGTGGACGGCGTGGATGCCGCCAAGAAGTGCGCGGGCGCTGGCTACCCGGCCGTGCTGGCCAACGTGTACAGCAGCAAGACCCGGAAGCCGCTGGTGCAGCCCTACACCATCCTTGAACGCAGGATCGCCGCCACCGGCAAGGACGGCAAGAGCGTGACCTTGCCGATCAAGGTGGGCGTGATCGGCTTCACCACGCCCGGCATCATGAATTGGGACAAGCGCTATCTCGAAGGCAAGGTCTATACCGAAGGCGCCGTGGAGTCTGCCACCAGGTACGTGCCCGAGCTGCGCGCGAAAGGGGCAGACATCGTGGTCGCGCTGCTGCATGGCGGCCTGGACGGCAGCACCTATTCCAGCACCATGGAAAACCCGGGCTTGTACCTCTCCAAGGTGTCGGGGATCGACGCCATGGTCATGGGCCACCAGCACAGCGTGTTTCCTGACACGGCTGCCAAGCCTGCGTTCTCGCAGCCTGGCGTGGACAACAAGGCCGGCACCGTCAACGGCGTGCCCGCCGTCATGGCCAGTTCCTGGGGCAAGGCGCTGGGCGTGATCCAGCTGTCGCTGCAGTGGGACGGCAAGGCCTGGGCCGTGAACAAGGCGGCAAGCAAGAGCGAGCTGCGCAGCATCCAGAGCAAGAACGCAGCCGGTGCCACGGTGTACGTGGATGCCGACCAGGCCGTGGCACCGCTGGTCGCGTCGCAGCACCAGGCCGCGATCCAGTATGTGAAGACGCCCATCGGCAATACGGATTTCCGCATGAGCACGCTGTTCGCCGACGTGGGCGACCCTGGCGCGATCCAGATCGTGAACCAGGCCCAGCGCGACTACGTCGCCGCCTATATCCAGGCCAACCTGCCGCAGTACAAGGACCTGCCCGTGCTGTCGGTGAGCGCGCCGTTCAAGTCGGGCTTCCAGGGCGGGGCGGACTACACCGACGTGGCCGCTGGCCCGCTCGCGATCTACAACGCGGCCGACCTGTACCTGTACCCGAACACGGTGTACGCCGTGAAGGTCAACGGTGCCGACATCAAGGGCTGGCTGGAGGCCGCGGCCAAGCGCTTCAACCAGATCGATCCGGCCCAGACCGGCGAGCAGCAGCTCATCAGCACCTTCCCTGGCTACAACTTCGACATGTTCACCACGGCCGACGTGCAGTATGAAATCGATGTCACCCAGCCGGTGGGCAGCCGCATCAAGAACCTGACCTACCTGGGCAAGCCCATCGACACGGCCAAGGAGTTCGTGATCGCCACCAACAACTACCGCGCCACGAGCGGCAAGAGCTTCATCGACAAGCTCGACGGCTCGGGCACGGTCTGGGCCTCGCCCGACGCGAACCGCGACGTGGTCATCGACTACGTGCGCAAGAACGCGAGCGTGACGCGCGCCGCCAACGGCGCGGCCAAGAGCTGGCGCTTCACCCAGGCCAAGACCGCGGGTGATGTGGTGTTCAGTTCGGGCGCCAATGCCCTGAGCGTGGCCCAGGCTGCGGGCCTGTCCAACGTCTCGCTGCTTGCGGCCGACGATGGCACCGGCAAGGGCACGTCCAAGTACAAGCTGGATCTGTCCAAGTAAGAAAGGGCGCCAGCGGGTTGGCCTGTCTCAGGCCGCCGCGAGCGCGGCCAGATGGCCGGCGAACCCGCCCGCCGCGCACGCGGCGTTCACGTGGTCGAAGTAGCCGTACCAGCCGCTGGCCTGGATGCCCGCCAGCAGCGCCGCGCGTGCCGCCGGGCTGGGAAAGCGCCAGATGCCCACGAAGCGGTGCGCGCTGGCCTGGTCGATGCCTGGCTCGGCCTCTGCCAGGGCCAGCACTTCGATGCCCTGGGCGGACAACCCGCCCAGGGCCTGCTGGATGCCCTCCAGGAAGGCCTGGCGCTGCGCCGCGGGCAGCGCCTGCCAGCGGGCGTTGGGGGTATAGAGTTCGACGAGGTAGTGGGCCATGGGTGCTCCAGAGTGAAACAGGGGCTGCCGCAGCGCGGGCATCACGCCGCGGGGTGTGCGAGGCTGCGCTGCGCGCGCTGGCAGATGCGGCGGGTGGCGGGGTGGGGTGCTTGCGCCAGCCACTGGGCGCACAGGTGGCGCACCCAGTCGGGCTGGTCCTTGGCGGCGTCGTTGAGCCAGTTGGCCACCGAGTCCTGCACGTAGGCCGAGGCGTCGGCGCGCAGTGGCGCCAGCAGCGGCAGGCCCCGTGCCGGGTCGTGCCGCAGCGCCGCGATGTGCGCGCACCACACGCCGCGCGGGCGCAGTGATTCGCTGGCAAAGCGGCGCATGCGTTCCGAGGGCGAGGCCGTCCAGGGCACGAGGGCGGCGATGGCCGCGTCCAGTTCCCGCGCCAGGTGCGGGCGCACGGCCATCCACGCCCATTCGCGCACGCCGAAGTGCGGGTCGTCGGCCAGCGGGGCGATGGCGGCCAGCCGCGCCGCCGCCGCCAGCCCGGGCTGGGCGCCGACCATGAAGCAGGCCCAGCCGCGCACCGTGTCGGCGCCGTGGGCCTGGCAGCGCGCCAGGCCCGCCGGGCCGAGTTCCTGCCACAGCAGCGCGCCCATGCCGGCCATGCGCTGCGCGATGCCTTTCTGGCACGCGGCGTCGGCCGCGTGCAGGGCCGCTGGCGGCAGTTCGGGGAACACCGTGCGCAGCAGCAGGCCCTGGTCCAGCGCCAGCCCTTCGGCCAGGGTGGCGGTGGGCAGCGTGCCGCGCGACAGCGCCTCCAGCACCTCGGGGGGAATGTCGCTGGCGCGCGTGGCGCCTTTGCGGGGTAGGGTGTTGTGCATGTCAGTTATCCATGGCGCCACGCGCCGTCCACAGCGCATGAAACCGGCGCGGCCCAAGCGTGGGCAGCCGAGCAAGGGCCGCCCCGCAGCGAAGGCTGCGTCCCCCTCCCGGAGCGCGAAGCGCGTAGAGAGAGGGGGAAGGCGCCGAAGGCGACTCAGGGGGTGTTTCATCTCAGCCGCGTCGCCACCTTGTCGAGCAGCCGGGCGAGCTGCGTGCGCTCGGCCGCGTCCAGCGGGCCGAACAGGCTGGCGATCCAGCGCCCGTGCTGCGCGAAAACTGCTTGCGCCACCTGCTGGCCCCGGGGCGTCAGGCTGATGCGCAGCGCGCGGCGGTCGCTGGCGTCGGCCTGGCGCGCCACCAGGCCCTCGCGCTCCAGGCCGTCAAGCAGGCCGGTGACGGTGGCCCGGCTCACGCCAGCCTGCTGCGCCAGCACGGCGGGGGCCAGCCCGCCGGGCGCCGCGTCGAGCAGGAACAGCAGCACGAAGCGCCCCTCGGACAGCCCGTGGGGTGCCAGCAGCGCCGCGCAGTCGCGGTCGATGGCCGACGCCAGGGACAGCGCCTGGAAGCACAGGCGGATGCCTTCCACGTCCGGGAGCTGCCGCCGCTGGGCTTCGTCCAGCAAGGCCTGGTATTTCTGTGCGAGCTGCATGGTTTTGTGGCTAATAGTTTGTTGGCTAATTATATGGTTGCTTCTTTGGGTTTGGTTTGCTCCTGAAAGTGGAGCTGACAGCGCTTGCTGCGAAAGGGTTGGAGGCCGATTTGGCCAGACTCTTGCCGTGTGCCGCGCTACGGCGCCGCTACGCGCCGCTTGCCCGGCTGCAGCAGCACCACCAGCGCGCCAGCGCCGCCGTCCATGGGCCGGGCCTGCACGAAAGCCAGCACTTCCTTCTTCTGCACCAGCCAGGCCTGCACGCGGCCCTTGAGCACGGGCGTCTTGCCGGGCGAGCCCAGGCCCTTGCCGTGGATGATGCGCACGCAGCGCAGGCCGGTGCGGTGCGCCAGGCGGATGAATTCGCCCAGCGCCTCGCGCGCGTCGTCGCGGCGCAGGCCGTGCAGGTCGAGCTGGCGCTGGATGCTCCAGTGCCCGCCGCGCAGCTTGCGCGTCACCTCCACGCCGATGCCGGGGCGGCGGAAGCTGAGCTGGTCGTCCACGTCGAGCAGGGTGCTCACGTCGAACTCGTCGCTCATGGCCTCGCGCAGCACGTTCTGTTCGTCCTGCTCGCGCTGCAGCGGCTTCGGGTCGGGCGGCGCGGGCGGGGCGCTGTGGCGGTTGGCGCCGCCCTTGAGCGGCTGCACCGGCCCCACGCTGTGGGCGAACAGGTGGCGCTCGCGCGCGGCGCGCTGCGCGGCCTCGCGCGCCGCCTGGGCACGGGCGGCTTCCTGCGCGGCGGCTTCGGCCAGGGCGCGGCGCAGGGGCTGGAGTTCGGCGAAGGAGCGGGCGGTGGCTCTCATGGCGTGCGGTTTGTACCGCATCGCCCATGCCCGTCGCCCGGCGCCTGGTATTGCGCGGCGATGAACTGCGTGACCTGTGCCGGGTTGAAGTTGTTGTCGCTCACGAAGACCAGCACGCAGCCGCCATCGGGCAGCGGCGGGCCCCAGGTCATGCCCTCGATGTTGTCCACCCGCCCCAGGCCGAGCTGGGCGAAGTCGGCCACCAGCGTCTTGGCGGCCGGGCGGTAGGCGCCGGGGGCCAGCGCGGGCAGCGCCAGGGTGTCGCTGCCGTCGCGCGTGTCGATGCGGTACAGCCGCACGTGAAAGCCCGCCCCCGCGCTGTAGGCGCGCTCCAGCACCAGCAGGTGGTGCGGGCCGTCGGCCAGGATCTCGCTCACGCCCACCATCTGCGGCCCCACGGGCAGGCGGCGCGCGTGCGGCACGGCGTCGGGCTGGTAGGCGATCTGGCGCAGGGCGGCGCCGCTGGCCACGTCGAGCGCGGTGAAGCGCACCGGGCCGCCCGGCGCCGCGGGCGTGGGCAGCGGGCCGTCCTGCCACCAGGGCAGTTCCATGGCCAGCCAGGCGGTCTGCCCGCCGGGGGCGAGGGCCAGGCCTTCGAGCGTGCCGTTGGCGCGCGGGCCCTGGCGCTCGCGCGGCGCGGGGGTGAAGGATTCGGGCAATGCGTAGTCGCGCAGCGCGGCGCCGTCGCCCCAGCGGCTGGCGCGCAACTGCGGGCCGAAGCCGCGCGCGAAGTCGCCCTCGCTGGTCCACAGGAAGGCGGTGCCGCCGGGCAGCCAGCGCACGGCCTCGGCGTCGGGCACGTCCACGCCGTCCAGCGGGCGGTGCGCCGGGCCGAAGCGCTGGCCGCTGGCGTGCAGCAGGAAGGTGACGCCCGTGAACTCGGGCGGCTCCAGCCGCGTGGCGCCGTAGCGCAGGCGCGCGGTATAGACGCGCGCCGGGTCGTGCGTGGCGCGGTCGTCGCTCACCAGCAGGTAGCGGTCGTGCACGGGGTCGTAGTCGATGCCCGAGAGCCCGCCCACCTGGGTGCCCGCGTACTGCGCACCGTAGTCCAGCGCGGCGCTGCCGATCAGGCGCAGCCAGGGCGCGCCGTCCGGCGCGGTGGCCGCGGGCGGCTGGGGTGGCGCGGCCGTGGGCAGGGGCGCGCAGGCGGTGAGCAGGGCCAGCACGCACAGGGCGGCCAGGCGGGGCAGGGCGGAGAACGGGGGCGGGCGCATGGAGGGCGAGTGTAGGCGCGGCCCTCCGCCTACGGGGCGGCGGTGTGCCAGTCGGCCACGGGCAGGCGGTCGATCTGGGCGAAGTCCGCCGTGTTGCGCGTCACCACCGTCAGGCCGTGGGCCAGCGCAATGGCGGCGATCTGCCCGTCGGCATGGGGCAAGGGCCTGCCGATGCGCTCGCGCGCGGCGCGAATGTCGGCATGGATGCGTGCCGCAGCCGCGTCATACGGCAGCATGGGCAATGGCGCCAGCACATCGTTCAGATAGCTGCCGATGAGGTCGCGCCTGCGTCCCTGCGGCATGCGCAGCCAGCCAAAGCGCAGCTCGTGCCATACGGGCGCGGCCAGTGCCAGCGCGCCTTCGTGCCGCTGCAACTGGCGCATCACGTGGGGGCTGGGTTCGGGCCGCAGCGCTTCGGACCAGATGTTGCTGTCGAGCAGCCAGGCCAGCGTGCCGGCCGCCGCCTTACCAGGCAAAGTCGCGGCCCGGCGAGGCATCGCGGAGACCGGCGAGGAAATCGCCGTCCTCTTGCGCCTGCAATTCGCCGGCATGGGCCGTGCGCCAGGCCGCCAGCCGCCCGGCAAAGCCACCACTGGCGTTGCACAGCCGCTCGTACTGCGCCAGCGACAGCAACACCGCCACCGGCTCACCCCGGCGCGAGATGAAAGCCGGTTCGTTCTGCTGCTCCACGCGGCGCAGGGTATCGGCCAGGTTGGCGCGGGCTTCGGAAAGGGGGATGGTGGCTTGCATGGCGGCCTCCTTGGGGAATGTACAAACCAATTGTACAAAATCATGCCCCCCTGGCCCTGGCGGTCTGGACCGCCAGAGGTTGCGCTGCTCGGAATTCACGCCTGCACATGAAGCTGTGCGGTTCACCGTAGGCCGACCGATAGGCGTCCTGGCCAGCGTGGTGTAGTCCTGCGCGGCGCTCGCTTGTTTGCCGGCGGGTTGGTTCTTAAAATACACACGTTGACGTACACACAAACGGAGGCCGCCATGCCCAGCCCCTTCCCCCCGCAAGCTGTCCGCACCCGCGTTTTCATGAACGGCAACAGCCAGGCCGTGCGCATTCCGCAGGAGTTCCGGCTCGACTGCCAGCAGGTCACCATCAGCCGCAATGCCGCTGGCGATCTGGTGCTGCATCCCCAGCCGGCCTGCGAGCGGCGCGGCGACGCGCTGCTGCAAGCGCTGGCCGGGTTCGATCCCGCTTTCGTTCAGGCGCTGGAGGAGGATCGCCGCGCCCAGTTGCCCATGCAGGAGCGGGAGGCGCTGTGATGCGCTACATGCTCGATACCAATATCCTGATCTACCTGATCAAGAACCGCCCCGCCGCCGTGGCCGAGCGCGTGAATCGCCTGGCGCCCGAGGACAGCTTGTGCATGTCCTTCGTCACCTACGCCGAACTGCTCAAGGGTGCCGAGCGCAGCGACCGCAAGGACGGCGTGCTGCGCCAGCTGGCGGCGTTGGCGCGCATCGTGCCAGTGCACTACCATGCCGGCCCGGCCCTGTGCGCGCACTACGCGCGGCATGCCGCCCGCTTGCAGGGGGCTGGCACGCCGATTGGCGCCAATGACCTGTGGATCGCCTGCCACGCGCTGGCCGAGGGCTGCGTACTGGTCAGCAACAACGAGCGCGAGTTCCGCCGCATCGACGGCCTGGCGCTGGAGAACTGGGCGATTGTTTAGGGCGACGCTGAACGCGTCCCCGCGTCCCCGTGTGTCGCGCACCGGTGCACCCCGGCGCGAGATGAAAGCCGGCGCGTTCTGCTGCTCCATGCGTCAGAAAGTGCCGCGCAGCGTCAGCAGGAAGGTGCGAGGTTCGCCGTAGACCACCTGCTCGGGGCCTTGGTAGTACACCCGGTCGAAGACATTGCTGAGGTTCAGGCCCAGCGCCCACCGGCTGTCGATTTGGTAGCGGGCGAACGCATTCCCCACGGCGTAGCCGCGCTGTTCGCGCCAGGGGCCGTTCCAGGCCGTGCCGGTCATGCTCTGGCTATTGACCGAGCCGCCCAGCGTCCATTGGCTCCAATCGCCCGGCAGCCGGTAGCTTGCCCCCGCGCGCAGGATGTGCTTGGGCGTGGAAGAACTGAACTGCTGCCCCTCGTTGGCCGTGGGGTTGCCGTCGCGATCGCGGTCCCTGACGTAGATCTGGCGGTTGTAGGTGTAGCCCACCCAGGCTTGCAGGCCCCGTGCCAGTTCGCCGTTGATCTCGAAGTCCAGTCCCTTGCTTTCCACCTCGCCCGCATTGATGTAGCAGGCGCTGGCCGGGTTGGGTGCGCCGGGGCAGCCGGACGGAAAGTCGGGGTCGATCTGCGCCCGGTTGTTCTGCCGGGTGTAGAACAGCGCGAGCGAGGTGTTGAGCCTGCCGTCCATCAGCGCGCCCTTCACGCCGACTTCGTAGTTGCTGCCGATGGCCGGGTCGAGCGGCTTGCCCGCCGAGGTGTAGTTGCTGCTTTGCGGCTGGAAGATGTCGGCATAGCTGGCGTAGGCCGTCCATTCCTTGTCCAGGTCGTACAGCAGGCCCGCATAGGGCGTGAACTCCCGCGTCTGTTTGTAGCCGCTGGTGGCCGTCTTGTATTCGTACCAGCCCAGGCGCCCGCCCAGCACCAGCTTGAGCGGATCGCTCAACTGCCAATGCACGTTGCCGTAGATACCCTGGTTGAGTTCCTTGGTCTTTCCCAGCGCTCCCGCGCTCATGCTCGGCTTGGTCCAGGCGGACTGGTTCGGATCGTTGAGGTCGATGGGCCAGTTCTGGCCGCTGGGCCAAGAGGATTTGCTGCCGCCTATCTCCTCGGAGCGGCTGGCACCCAGGACAACCTTGTGTTCCCGGCCCAGCAGATCGAAGTGTCCGGTGATGCTGGCGTCCACGGATCTGTTTTCGCCAATGGTGTACTGGTAGGCGGGGGACAGCACGGCGCCTTGCAGGGTGGCCGGATCCACCAAGCCCGAGCGGTACACCGAATACACCTCCCAAGCCCTGTCGCCCCAGTCGGCGCTGAAGCGGCCGCTCCAGCGGTCGTTGAAGTTATGCGTGGCCTCCAGGAATGCACCCTTCGTCGCCGTTTCCGAATACGCCCAGGCAGGGCCGAGCGAGGTGGAACGCGGCAGCCGCAGGTCGGAGCCGTCGGTGGAGATAGGCAGGCCGCCTTTCCAATCCGCCCCGTCCCTGCGCCAGTCCTTGTAGTGCAGGCCCGCCGTCAGCCGCGTGGCGGGGGAGTGGTCGTATTCGAGCACGCCATACAGGAACGGCTGCTGCTCGTGCGTCTTGCGGTAGAACAAATCCCGGTCCACATAGTTGGCAACGACGCGGCCACGCAGGCTGCCATCGGCGTTGAGCGGGCTGCTGGTATCGACCTCGGCCCGGTAGTTGTTCCACGAACCGGCCTGCAAGCCGACGCTGGCCTGCTTTTCGGCCAGGGGGCGCTTGCGCACGTAGTTCACCACGCCTCCGGGCGTGCCGCTGCCCGCCAGCAGGCCCGCCGCACCGCGCAGGATTTCAACCCGGTCGAACATCGCCAGATCCGCCGAGCCGACGGTCCCCATGGTGCCCTTTGCCCCGTTGCCGTCCAACTGCGAGATCAGGCTGAAGCCGCGCGCGTTGTAGCCATGCATGCCCATGTTCGCAAAGCGCTTGCTCACGCCCATGGCCTGCTCCATCACCTGTTCCACCGTGGTCAGGTTCTGGTCGTCCAGCCGCTGCCGCGTGATGACCGAGACGGATTGCGGAATCTCCCGCAGCGACTGCGCGCCCTTGAGGATGCTGGCGCGCCGGGCGGCATAGCTGCCCGAGCCCTCGGTGGCGGCCGTCTGGACAGCCTGTCCGGTGACCGTCACTTCCTTGAGCGTGGCGCCGGAGGCCGGCGCGGCGGGCGCTGGTGCCAGCGTGGCCGCTTCGCTTGCCACCACCGTCAGCGTGCCGCTGGGCGTGCGCGCGAGCGCCAGCCCGCTGCCGGCCAGCGCGCGCTGCGCCGCTTCCTCTACGCTGAACCGGCCCTGGACGGCGTGGCCTTGCCTGCCCGCGAGCAGGGCCGGGTCGGCGCTGATGCTGCGCGCGCCCTCGCGCGCGATGCGCGCCAGCGTGTCGGCCAGGGGCGCGGCGGGCAAATTCCAGTCGCGCACGGCGGCCTGCGGCGCGGCGGCGGGGGCCTGCGCCCTGGCGGGCTGGATGGGAGGAAAGAAAAGGGGCTTCTTTCCGTATGTGCAACGAGGGGGCGGAAATCCCTCACGGGGACACGAAAAAGTGTCTTGAAGCTATTGAAAAAATAGCTGCTCGCGCTTGTCCATCAAGCGCTGGAGGCTGATTTGGCTATGAATCCGCCCCGCGCACGTCCACCAGCGTGAGCCACGCCCCCCAGCGCCGCACGGCAATGGGATGGGTGTCCACCAGGTCCTGCAGCACCTGCTGCGGCCGGTCGAGCGGGAAGACGCCGAACACGCGCAGGCGCGCGGCCTCGGGGCTGACGCGGATGGGGCCGGGCAGGTAGGGGCGCAGGGCGTCGATCACGTCGGCCAGGGGCTGGTCGCGCACGTCGATCAGGCCGTCGGCCCAGGCGGCGGGGGCGGCGCGGGGCGTGCCCAGCGGCGTGATGGCATGGGCCGAGAAGCGGGCGCTTTCGCCTTCGGCCAGGGTGTGCGTGGCGCCGCCCAGGGTGGTGATGCGCACGCTGTGTTCCATGACGTGCACCAGGGTGTGGCCGTCGTCCTGCTGCCGCACCATGAAGCGCGTGCCCAGGGCCTGCACGCTGCCTTGCGCGCTTTGCACGGCGAAGGGGGGCCCATTGCCTGCGGGTGCGACGCTGATGGTGAGCGCGCCCGCGCGCAGCCGCACCAGGCGCTGGCTGGCGCCGTAGGCGATGTCGGCGGCGGAGCGGGCGTCCAGCGTGATTTCGCTGCCGTCGGGCAGGTGGTGGCGCAGGCGCTGGCCGGTGCCGGTGCGCAGGTCGGCGGCCAGGGTGGTGAGCGGGGTTTGCCGGTGCGCGGCCCAGCCGGCGGCGGCGCTGGCGAGCAGGGCGGCCAACCCGCCGCGCAGCATGCGGCGGCGGCGCGCGGCGCTGGGCACGGGGGCCTGCAGGGCCTGCCGCGCGGCGGTGGCGGCGGGGCCGGCGTGGCGCAGCTGGGCGATGGCGCTGTCCACGCCGCCGCCCAGGCGTGCCTGCACGGCCGCCCAGGCGTGGCGGTGCGCTTCGGCCTGCGCCAGCCAGTGGCGGAAGGCGTGGTGGTCATCTTCATCGGCGTGGCCGGAATCGAGCCGCACCAGCCAGTCGATGGCCTGTTCGGTGGCGGTGTCCAGGGTGCTCACGGCGCGTCGGGCTGGGTGCACAGGTGCACCAGGGCCTGCTTCATGTAGCGCTCCACCGTGGCGACGGACAGGCCCGTGGCACGCGCGATCTCGGCGTGCTTCAGGCCGTCGAGCCGGCGCAGCAGGAAGACCTGGCGCACCTTGGGCGGCAGGGCGCCCAGGTATTGGTCGAGCGCTTCGACGGCCTCGCGCACCAGGGCGTAGTCCTCGGGCGAGGGGGCGAGTTCTTCGGGCAGCGTGGCCAGGGCGTCGAGCCATGCCTGCTCCAGCTCGCGCCGGCGCCAGAAGTGGCAGAGCACGCGCTGCGCCAGCGTGGTGAGGTAGGCGCGCGGCTCCTGGATGGCGCCGGCCTGCCGCCCGGCGATGACGCGCACGAAGGTGTCGTGCGCCAGGTCGGCGGCCTGGTGCGCGTCGCCCAGCCGGCGGCGCAGCCAGCCCCGCAGCCAGTCATGGTGGTCGGCGTAGAGCGTGTGGACGGGGTCGGCGGGGGAAGGGGCGGACATGGCGGCATCGTAAATGAGATTGCATCGCATTCTTTGATGGGCCGATCAGGCATCCACCTGGTGCCCTGCCGGTTCCCGCCGGGGCGGCATCCTGCGCGGCCGCGCCAGCGGCCCTCATGAACGCTGGGAGACCAGGCGCGGGCCGCGCACCGGCCTGGCCCTGCCCGCAGCGCTGGCGCCAGGCGCCTTCAGGTGGCTGACCTCGATGCGCAGCACCTGGCCCGCGAGGTCGACCTGGGCGGTTCTGGCCGCCTGCAGCAGGTGGGCATGCAGGGCCGCATCGCCGAGCGTGACGACGCGGCCGCTTTCCCGGCACACCAGGTGGACGCATGCCGGGTCGTCCAGCGCCTTGGGCCGGAGGCGGTATATCGCCTTGCGGTGCCCGTTTCCCCATTCGCGCAGGATGAGCCTGCGGGCCTCCATGTCCTGGATGATGCGGTAGACCGTGCTCATGGCGGCCTGCGCGCCCCGCGCCACCAGGGCGCGGTAGATGTCGTCCATGCCGATGGCGTGCGGGCCCGTGTCCGCCAGCACCCGCAGGATGGCGATGCGCGCCAGCGTCGGGTGCAGTTGCGCGGCCAGCAGCATGTCCAGGATGGAATCCGGGGCGTTCATGGACTGCGGGCCGCTGGCGTGGCGGTGGCCGTCAGAAGCTGACACGCATGCCCGCCGCGAAGTAGCGGCCCATGTTGCCGCGCGCGCCGTCCGGTCCCCGGCTGGTGATCTTCTGCTTGTCGAACACGTTGTCGAGCTTGGCGTAGACCTCCACGGCGCGGCTGACCTGGTAGGCGGTGGACAGATCGACGGTGAACAGCGCGTCGGTGCGCAGGTAGCGCGTGTCCACCCCGGCGCGGCCGCAGGTGTTGGTGCTGCACGAGCTGCCCGCGTAGTTCAGCGCCACGTAGCTCTTCCAGCCGGCCGTCTCCCAGCCCAGTTGTGCCGAGGCCATGTGGCGCGGCGCGTATTCGAGCACGTCGCCCTTCTTCACGCCGGAGGCCACGTCGGAGTCCTTGGTGTACTCGCCGTCGGTGAAGGTGTAGGCCAGCCGCGCGGGCACGCGGTGGCCGCCCTGGTGGTACAGGTCGGCGAACAGGCCCAGCTCCAGGCCATAGACCTTCTTGCTGCCGGTCTGCTGCGTGCCTTCCACCGCGCCGCCGGGGCAGGGGTTGGCCACCAGGCAGTTGCGCATGGCGTTGGTGTAGTCGGAGTAGAAGCCGATGGCGTCCACGCCCAGCGCGCCCTGGCGGTAGCGCACGCCGCCTTCGTAGTTGGTGCTTTCCTCGCCCTTGGTGCCGTTGGCCACGCCCGAGCCGGGCGGCGCGAAGCCCTGGTGCACGCCGCCCAGCAGCGTCCACTGCGGGTTCAGCGCGTAGTTGGCGCCCAGGCCCACGGTGGTCTTGTTGATCTGGTTGCTGTTGAGGTCGGTCTTGGACTGGGCGGTGTTGGCGTGGCTGCGGATGCGCTCGTAGCGCAGCACCGGCATCAGCGTGAGTGCGCCCAGGCTGACGCGGTCGGCGGCCCAGAACGCCAGGGCCTTGGCCTCGCCGCGCGAGGGCTTGGCCGGGCTGGTGGACTGGTAGACCAGGCTGCCGTTGACCTGCTGGTAGATGCTGTCGGTGATGCCGGTGGTGCCATTCTTGGTGGTGTCGTGGTGCCAGCGCACGCCCGCCGTCACCTCGTGCTTGACGGCGCCGGTGGCGAAGTTCGTCAGCACGTCGAATTGCAGGCCCTTGGCGATGAAGTCCTGGTGGTTGTGGCCGTAGCGCACGCCGTTGGCGTGCGTGGTGTTGGCCGTGCCGTCGAGGATGCCTTGCAGCAGCGCGGCGTTGGCGCCGCCCGCCTGGATGGTGTTGATGACCGAGCCGATGCCCACGCCGTTGATCTGGTTCAGCCGGTTGTAGTGGCGCGAGGTGTCGGCCCAGTAGGCCGTGGTGGTCAGCAGGGTGTCGGCGTTCAGCTCGAACTGGTGGCGCACGCTGGCGGACTGGCGGCTGCGGTCCATGCGCTGCAGTTCGCCCAGGTGGTAGCGGCGGTTCGGGTTGGCGTGGAAGTCGGCGTCCGTCAGGCCGAGGTAGCTCACGTCGGCGTCTTCCTGGCCGCTGAACAGCTTCACGTCCACCTGCTGGCCGGTGCCGCGCCAGCGCGCCTTGAGCAGGTATTCCGCCACGTCGCTGCCGCCCGTGTGCGTGGAGCGGTCGATTTGGTGGAAGCCATCGGTCTTGCGCTGGTAGGTTTCGGCCAGAAAGCCCCACGGGCCGATGGTGGCGCCGTAGTTCGCGTGGACCTTGCGCGTGCCGAACTGGCCCAGCTCGGTCTTGAGCGTGCCCGAGGCCTTGTCAGGGATCGGCGTGGACAGCAGGTTGATCGCGCCCGAGGTGGTCTGCGGGCCGTACAGCAGCACCTCCGGCCCCTTCAGCACCTCGATGCCCGCCATGCGGCCCACGGTGGGGAAGTAGTAGGCCGAGGTGTTGGCATACGGCGACATGGCGGCGGGAATGCCGTCCTCCATGATCGACACGCGCCCGCTGCGGCCCGACGAACCGGCGCGGATGCCGATGTTCGGGAAGGTGCCCATGCCGTCCTCCTCGCGCACGTAGATGCCGGGCACGGTGCGCAGGATGTTGTTGACGTTGGTGGCCTCGAACTTCTCCAGTTCCTGGTGGGTCAGCACGTAGGCTGAACCCATGGTGCTTTGCGGGTCCTGCGGCTTGGCGATGACCGTGACGGCGCCGAGCGACTTGGGCTCGGTCGTGGCGGCGGTTTGTTGGGCCGCTGCGGCCAGCGGCAGGGCGAGCAGGCAGCACGCGGAGGCGGCGTGGGCGATGGCGCGGCGGCGGAACGGAGAGGGGGAAGAATGAAGGGTCATTGACGGCGGTTTCTCAGGTTAATTAATACGAATGAATCGTATTAATCTTCCTTAACGCCAGGATGATCTGAAAATGACAATTGGGTCATCTGACGCCCGCGCCCGGCAGCAGGTGGTGGCAGGCAGTCAGTGGCGCAGCCCGGCGAATGTGAAGGCGCAGTTTGGCAACGCCAGCATCGTTGGCCACAACCGCGTGGTGTTCAACATCAAAGGCAATGACTACCGGCTCATCGTCGCCTTTACGTACAAGATGCAGTGGGCCTACATCAAGTTCATCGGCACGCACCGGCAATACGACGCCGTCGATGCCGCCACCGTCGATCAAACCCCATGAAAGGAGGCGCCGTGGAAGTCCGCCCCATCCGCACGCCAGAAGACTACCAAGCCATGCTGGCGGCAGTCAGCGCCTTGATCGACCTGGACCCCGAACCCGAGTCACCCGAAGGCGAACGCCTGGAAGTGCTCGGCACGCTGGTCGAGGCATGGGAAGCCCGGCACTACCCCATGGCGCCGCCTTCGCCCATCGAGGCCGTCAAGTTCTACATGGACCAGAAGAACCTGGCGGTGGCGGACATGGAGCCGTACATCGGCCCGAGGAACCGCGTCTACCAGGTGCTCAAAGGCACCAGGCCGCTGACCATGCCCATGATTCGCCGCCTGATGTCGCTGGGCATCCCTGCCGAATCGCTGATCGGAGCGCCCGAGCCTGTGGCGGGCTGACCGCCAAGCTGCATGCCAGGGCCGCGCATCAGCGCGGAGCCTCGTGCACAGCAGGGCGCACGCGCACCTGGCCGGAGGCCAGCGCGCTCGGGATCTCGAAGCCGACTTCGTTGCCATCGGCCCGCGTCTGCACGAACACGCTGCCGCCGTGCATGCGCGCGATGGCGTGCACGATGGCGAGGCCCAGGCCGTGGCGCGTGGTGTGTTCGGAGCGTGCCGCGTTGGCGCGGAAGAAGCGGTCGAACATGCGCGCCGCCACGTCGGGCGGGATCGGTTCGCCCGCGTTGAACACCCACACGCGCACCTTGCCGGGCAGCGCGGCCAGGTGCAGTTCCACCGGGCGGCCGCCTTGCGCATGGCGGATGGCGTTGGAGAGCAGGTTGGCCATGGCGCGGCGGACCAGCGCCTCGTTGCACACGGCGGAAGCGGAGCCGGTGCGCACGGCGGTCAGCCCGGCCTCGTCGAGCAGCGCGCCGCAGTAGTCGAGCATGGCGTCGGCCAGCGTGCCGAGGTCGGCGCGCTCCAGGCTCTGCGCGCGCTCGCCCCGGTCGGCGCGCGCGAGGAACAGCATGTCGTTGACCAGCTTCTTCAGCCGCTCCAGCTCCTCCAGGTTGGATTCGAGCGCCTCGCGCAGCTCCTGCGCCGTACGCTCGCGGCTCAGGGCCAGTTGCGTGCCGCCGATGAGCGTGGCGAGCGGCGAGCGCAATTCGTGCGCCACGTCGGCGCTGAAGGCTTCGGACTGGCGCTGCGCGGCCTCGCGCTGGTCGAGCGCGCCGTTGAAGGCCTGCACCAGCTCCAGCAGTTCGGCGTCCACGCCAGCGGTGGGCAGCCGCCCGCCTTCGCCCGCCGCATGCGCCTCGCGCGAGAGCTGGCGCAGGCGGCGCGTGCTCCAGCGCATGGCCAGCATCGCCAGCGCCGCTGCCAGCACGGTGCCCGCGCAGACGGCAGCCAGCAGGATGTGGGCCACCTGGTCGTGCGCATCCAGCGCATGGAACAGCGCGGTGCCCGCCGCCAGCAGCACAGCGGCCACGGCCAGGGTCTGCAAGACCACCAGCCGCCACAGCAGCGAGGGCTTGCGCGCGGCCGGGTCAGCGCCGTTCGAGGACATAGCCCATGCCGCGCACGGTGTGCAGCAGCTTTTCCTCGCCAGGGTGGTCGAGCTTGAGGCGCAGGCGGCGGACGGCGACTTCCACCACATTCGTGTCGCTGTCAAAGCTCACGCCCCAGAGCTGCTCCGCCAGCTCGTTGCGCGACAGCACTTCGCCCTGGCGCTGCAGTAGCAGCGCGAGCAGCGAATATTCCTGCGCGGTGAGCGTGATCTGGCGGCCCGCGCGGTAGGCGCGGCGGCGGCGCGGGTCCAGCTCCAGGTCGGCCAGTTGCACCTGCCCCAGGCCGTCGTCGGCGCGGCGCGGGCCGCTGCGGCGCAGCAGTGCCTGCACGCGTGCCAGGAATTCGGAGAACGCGAAGGGCTTGACCAGGTAGTCGTCCGCGCCGCTTTGCAGGCCGCGCACGCGGTCTTCCACGCGGTCGCGGGCGGTGAGCATGAGCACGGGCGCATCCGTGGCGCGCCGCAGCCCGGCGAGCACGCCGAAGCCGTCCAGGCCCGGCAGCATCACGTCGAGCACGAACAGGTCGTAGCGCTCCACGGTGGCCAGGTGCAGGCCGTCGTCGCCGCGGTGCGCCACGTCCACGGCGTGGCCGCCCGATTCCACCAGGCCGCGGCGCAGGTAGTCGGCCTGCTTGGGATCGTCTTCCACCACCAGGATGCGCATGGTCTTCAGGCTGCCTGGCGCAGGGCGTCAGGCGTGTCCCAATACTGGAGCTGCCCGCCCGACAGGCTGCCGATGCGGTCGGCAATGGCGAAGGCCTCGGCCTGGTTGTGCGTGACCAGGATGGCGGTGTGGCCGGTGGAGCGCAGGATGTCGCGCACCTCCGCCGCGAGGTGTTCGCGCGTGTCGGTGTCGAGGTTGGAGAACGGTTCGTCGAGCAGCAGCAGCTCCGGCGCGGGCGCGAGGGCGCGGGCCAGGGCCACGCGCTGCTGCTGGCCGCCGGAGAGTTCGTGCGGGTAGCTGTCCCCGGCTTTCGCCAGGCCCACCATCTCCAGCAGCTCGGCCACGCGCGCCTCGCGTCCGGCGCGGCTGTGGCGGCGCAGGCCGAAGCCCACGTTGGCCGCCACGTTCATGTGCGGGAACAGCGCGTAGTCCTGGAACATCATGCCCACGCGGCGCAGCTCGGGTGCGACCTGCTGGCGCGGGGATGAGAGCACCTGCCCGCCGAGCAGGATGCGCCCCGCGCGCACCGGCTCGAAGCCCGCGATGGCGCGCAGCACGGTCGATTTGCCGCAGCCCGACGCGCCCAGCAGGCAGCCGATGTGGCCGCGTGCGAGCTGCAGGCACAGGCCGTCGGCGACGGTGCGCAGGCCGCGCGGTGTGTCGTAGGCGAGGTGGATGTGGTCCAGTTCCAGCAGGGGGTTCACGCTCGAATGACTCCTGAATTCATAGCTGCTTGCGCTTTACCAGTAAGCGCTAGAGGCCGATTTGGCTTGTATTTTTTGCAGGCTGGCCCATGCCGGTGCGCGCCAGCAGGATGACCGGCAGCAGCCCGGCCACCACGATGGCCAGCGCCGCCACGGCGCCTTCCTCGTAGGTGCCGCGCGCCGCCTCGGCGTAGAGCCAGGTGGCCAGGGTGTCGAAGTTCAGCGGGCGCAGCAGCAGGGTGGCGGGCAGCTCCTTCATCGTGTCCACGAACACCAGCAGCGCACTGGCCGCCAGCGCGGGCTTGAGCAGCGGCAGGTGCACGCGCCGCAGCGTGCCGCCAGGCCCCTCGCCAAGCAGGCGCGAGGCTTGCTCCAGCGACGGCGGAATGCGCGTCAGCCCCGCCTCGATGCTGCCCGCCGGTATCGCCACGAAGCGGATGACGTAGGCAATCACCAGCGCCGCCATCGTGCCCATGAGCAGCAGGCCGGAGTGGCCGAACACGGCCCCCAGCGCCCGGTCGGCCAGCAGCAGCGGCGTGAGCAGGCCGATGGCCAGCACCGTGCCCGGCACCGCGTAGCCCAGGCTGGCGATGCGCGCGCAGGCGCGCGGCAGGCTGGGGCGGGCGCTTTCGCGCCGCGTGCGGGCCGCCCAGGCCAGCATCAGCCCGCAGGCCACGGCCAGCAGCGTGGCGCTGCTGGCGACCAGCAGGGTGTTGCCCAGGGCGCGCAGCAACTGGTCGGACACGCCGCCCACCTGGTTCAGCCGTTTCCATGTTTGCGCCGCCAGGTAGGCCGTGGGCACCGCGAAGCCCAGCAGCACCGGCACTGCGCCCAGCAGCAGCGCGCCCCACGCCGCCGGGCCGCGCAGGCGGCGCGGCTGCATGGGCCGCATGCGCTGCGTGCTGGCGAAGCGCTGGCGCCTGCGCGCGTGGCGCTCCAGCACGATCAGGCCGACGACGATGCACAGCATGGCCAGCGCGATCTGCGCCGCGCCGCCGAGGTCGGAGCGCGTGGTCCATGTCGTATAGACCGCCACGGTGAGCGTCTGCACGCCCAGGAATTCGGATGCGCCGATGTCGTTCAGCGTTTCCAGCAGCGCCAGGCTCATGCCCACGGCGATGGCGGGGCGGGCCAGCGGCAGGGCGACTTCGCGGAACACCTCGAAGCGGCTCGCGCCCAGCGTGCGCGCCGCTTCGAGCAGGCTGGCGGCCTGGCTCATGAACATCACGCGCGTGGTCAGATAGACGTAGGGGTAGAGCACGAAGCCGAGCACGAACACGGCCCCTTGCAGCGAGCGCAGGTCGGGCAGGCGGAACTGGCGCGGGCTGTCGTAGCCCAGCAGCGCGCGCAGGGCGGTCTGCACCGGGCCGATGGGATGCAGCAGGTCGAGGTAGGCGAAGGCCACGATGTAGGTGGGCACCGCCAGCGGCAGCAGCAAGGCCCAGGTGAGCACGCCGCGGCCCGGAAAGTCGTAGGCCGTGACCAGCCACGCGCTGCCCGTGCCCAGCAGCGCCACCAGCAGGCCCGTGCCCAGCAGCAGCCATGCGGTGTTGCGCAGCGCCTGCGGCAGCACGTAGTCCAGCAGGTGCGACCAGTGCGACGCATCGGCCAGCAGTGCGTGCCCGGCCAGCACGGCGACGGGCAGCAGCACCAGCAGGGCGACGATGACCGCGCCGGGCAGGGCGACCCGGCTGTCGGTTCCCGGCACGGGTTTATTGGTCGAAACCGACCTTGTCCACGAGCTGGCTGGCCTGCTTGCGGTACTTGGTGATTTCGGCCACCGAGATGGGATCGACCTTCAGCGGCCCCAGCGCCGACATGACCGGGTTCTGCGCCACGTTGGCGCGGATCGGGTACTCGTAGTTGCCCTGCGCGTACAGCGCCTGCGCGGGCTCCGACACCAGGTATTCGAGCAGCTTGACGGCGTTGTCCTTGTTCGGCGCGTGTTTTGCCACGGCAGCGCCCGACACGTTGACGTGCGTGCCGCCCGTCTTGGCGAACGTCGGGCGGATGGCCTTGATGCCGTCGCCCCACTTGCGCCCATCGCTGCCCGCGGCGGCGTTCTTCATCTGGCCCACGTAGTAGGAGTTGGCCAGGCCGATGTCGCAGATGCCGCCCAGGATGTCGCGCGCCACGTCGCGGTCGCCGCCGGCGGCCTTGCGCGCCAGGTTGGCCTTCACGCCGCGCAGCCAGCGCTCGGCCTCGGCCTCGCCGTCGTTGGCGATCTTCGCGGCGATCAGCGCGGTGTTGTAGGGGTGCTGCCCGGCGCGGATGCAGACCTTGCCCTTCCACTTCGGGTCGGCCAGCTCTTCGTAGGTGAAGCGGGTGATGGGCAGGTCCTTCTCGGCATACAGCACCCGGTCGCGCAGCGACAGCGCGAACCACTGGCCCTGCGCGTCGCGCAGGTTCGCGGGCAGCACGGATTCGAGCGTGGCCGACTTCACCGGCTGCGTCACGCCGCCATCCACCAGATCGACCAGGTTGCCGATGTCCACCGTCATCAGCACGTCGGCGGGGGAGCGCGCGCCCTCGGCCTTCACGCGCTCCAGCAGGCCGTCCTTGACGAACACGGTGTTGACCTTGATGCCGGCGTGCTGCTTGCTGAAGGCGTCGATCAGCGGCTGGATCAGCGCCGGCTCGCGCGTGGTGTAGAGGTTGACCTCGCCAGCGGCCAGGGCGGCGTTTGCCAGCGTGGCGGCGGCAACGCAGGTGGCGAGGCGGGCGAAGGAGCGGACGGCGGAGCGGACGGCGGAGCGGTCAAGGGGCTTCATGAAAGGCATCCTGCAAGGAAGAATCGCTGAACACATGCCAGCCAGGGGCATGGCGGCGGACGGATGATTATCGAGAGAGATTCATTCGTATTTGCATTACCCGTGGAGCGCGCCGCGGTTTCCGTTATCTTGCTGTCATCTTCTCGTGTGCTGTCCCGTAAATAACTGCACATGAAATCGCGTCTTCGCGCCCAGGGCGTCGTTGCAAATCCTCGTGATAGCTACGGCTATCACTGCGGTTTGCGCCTCGCCCTGAACACGAATCCATCGATTTCATTTTGTGCAGCTATTTACGGGGCAGCACACTAGACCAGCCCCTGCTCCGCCATCGACAGCGCCTGCCCCGGCGCGACGATGACGTGGTCCAGCACGCGCACGTCGATCAGCCCCAGCGCGGCCTTGAGGGTTTGCGTCAGCGCTTCGTCGGCGCGGCTGGGCTGCACGCTGCCGCTGGGGTGGTTATGCGCCAGCACCACGGCGGCGGCGTGGTGGTGCAGCGCGCGCAGCACCACTTCGCGGGGGTAGACCGAGGTTTGCGTGAGCGTGCCGCGAAACAGCTCCTCCATGGCCAGCAGCCGGTTCTGGCTGTCGAGGAACAGCACCGCGAACACCTCGTGCCCCCGGGCGGCCAGGTGCAGTTGCAGGTAGTGCCGCATGGCGCCGGGGGTGTCGAACACCTCGCGCTCGCGCAGCTGCTGGGCCAGCGCGCGGCGCGCCAGCTCCAGCACGGCGGCCAGTTCGGCGCGCTTGGCGTTGCCGCCCAGGCCCTTGAAGTGGCGCAGCGCCTGCACGTCGGTGTGCAGCAGTCCGGCGATGCCGCCGAAGTGCGCCAGCAGTTCCTGCGCCATCTGCAGCACGCCGCGCCCGGCGGTGCCGGTGCGCAGCACGATGGCCAGCAGCTCGGCGTCGGCCAGGGCGGTGGGGCCGCGCGCCAGCAGCTTCTCGCGCGGCTGGGCGTCCGGGGGCAGGTCTTTGAGGGGCATGGGCGCTCCGCGCTCGGGCAGTGGGGGTATCCCCGGGGTTTTTACAATGCGCGGCAGTTTATCGGCACGGCTTGCCGGGCCGCGCTCCGCCCCCAGAGGAATCCCCATGACTTCCAGCTCCACCCCCGCCGTCGTCCAGAACGGTTCGTTCCTGACCCTGCACTACCGCCTGGCCGGGCCGCAGGGCGACGTGATCAACACCTTCAACGACAAGCCGGCCACGCTGTCGCTGGGCGCGGGCGAGCTGTCGCCCGCCGTCGAACAGCGCCTGGTCGGGCTGTCGGAGGGTGAGCGCGTGTCGTTCGCCCTGCTGGCCGGCGAGGCGTTCGGCGAGCGCAACCCCGAGATGCAGCAGTGGGTGGCGCGCAAGCTGCTCAACGACTTCGGCGACCCGGATGAGCAGTACCACGTGGGCGACGTGGTGCAGTTCCCCACGCCCGACGGCCAGGGCAGCTATGCCGGCGCCGTGGTGCAGGTGCGCGAGGACGGCGCCGTGCTGTTCGACTTCAACCACCCGCTGGCGGGCCAGCCGGTGACGTTCGAGGTGCAGATCATCGGTGTCCTGTGAGGCATCCCCCTGAGCCGCTACGCGGCTTCCCCCTTCTCTCTACGCGCTGCGCGCTTCGGGAAGGGGGACGCAGCCCTCGCTGCAGGGCGGCCCTTGCTCGGCTGCCCTCGCCGAGGCCGCGCCGGTTTCGTGCGGCGTGGGTGGTGGTGCGTAGCACCATGAAAAACTGATATGCGAATCCCACAGGAAATTCTTCTGGCCGAGCCGCGCGGCTTCTGCGCCGGCGTGGACCGGGCCATCGAGATCGTCGAGCGCGCGCTGGCCAAGTTCGGCGCGCCCATCTACGTGCGCCACGAGATCGTGCACAACACCTACGTGGTCAACGACCTCAAGGCCAAGGGCGCGATCTTCATCGAGGAGCTGGGCGATGTGCCGCCCGGCGCCACGCTGGTGTTTTCGGCCCATGGCGTGAGCCAGGCAGTGCAGCGCGAGGCGCGGGCGCGCGGCTTCACCATCTTCGACGCCACCTGCCCGCTGGTGACCAAGGTGCACGTCGAAGTGGCCAAGCTCGCCAAGGAGGGCTACGAGTTCATCATGATCGGCCACAAGGGGCACCCCGAGGTCGAGGGCACCATGGGCCAGCTCGACCACGGCATCCACCTGGTGGAAGACGTGGCCGACGTGGCGCGGGTGCAGCCCGCGCAGACCGGGAAGCTCGCCGTGGTCACCCAGACCACGCTCAGCGTGGACGATGCCGCCGAGATCACGGCGGCGGTGCGCGCGCGCTTTCCGCGCATCCGCGAGCCCAAGCAGCAGGACATCTGCTACGCCACGCAGAACCGCCAGGACGCGGTGAAGCTGCTGTCCTCGCAGGTGGACCTGGTCATCGTCGTGGGCAGCCCGACCAGCTCCAACAGCAACCGCCTGCGCGAGCTGGCGGCGCGCCTGGGCACCACGGCGTACATGGTGGACGCGGCCGATGAGCTGCGCCCCGAGTGGTTCACCGGCATCGCGCGCGTGGGCCTGACGGCGGGCGCTTCGGCCCCCGAGGTGCTGGTGCAGGCGGTGATCGCGCGCATCAAGGCGCTGGGCGCCGTCTCGGTGCGCAGCATGGACGGCATCGAAGAGACGGTGAAGTTCCCCCTGCCCAAGGGGCTCAAGACCGGCGCTGCCTGAAGCCAGGCACTGAACGACTCTTGATTTGATAGCTGCTTGCGCTTGCTGGATAAGCGCTGGCGGCATATTCGTTCCATTTTTTCTTTAGGCCCTCCGGCTTGCCGGGGCGGCTGCGCGCTGCCTGCCATGGCCGTTCCTCGGGGCATGCATCTGGTTTCGTTTTTGACAAATACGATAAAAATGATAAACTTCACGGAGTTGCACATCTTTTATCGTTTTTATCGAGTCGAGATCCCTGTATGTCCCTTCGCAATCTAAAAATAAGTACCCGTCTGGCCCTGGGCTTTGGCCTGCTCATCGCAACGATGCTCACCATGGTGGCTGTGGGCCTGCTGCAGCTCGGCAGCCTGCTCGAAACCAACCGCCAGATCATCGAGCGCGAGTGGGTGAAAGCCGAGGCGTCGAACACGCTCAGCTCCATCGCCCAGGCGAACGCGCGCCGCACCATCGAAATCTATTTCGCCGAGACCGGCGCCCAGCGCGCGCAAAAGCGCGCCGAGATCCTGGCGGGCCGCGAGACCTTCGTGCAGGCCTTCAAGACGCTGCAGGAGCTGGTCTACAAGGACGAGGGCAAGCAGTTCCTGAGCGAGGCCGAGGCCGCGCGCGGCCGCTACGTCACCTCGCAGGCCAGGTTCAACGAGCTGGTGGACGCGGGCCGCAAGGAAGAGGCCTTCGCCGAGCTGCAGGAGCACACGCTGGTGGAGCTGGCGACGGTGCAGGACCGTGTGGACCGCCTGGCCAAGCTGCAGGAGCGGCTGGTGAACGAAGCCGGCGCCCGCGCCAAGGCCGAGGCGCAGTTCGCGCGCATGCTGCTGCTCGGCCTGGGAGCCGGCGGCCTGGTGGCCGGGCTGCTGCTGGCGGTGTGGATCATGCGCTCCATCACAGTCCCGCTGCGGCAGGCCGTGCGCGTGGCCCAGGCCGTATCGGGTGGCGACCTGCGCAGCCAGATCGAAGTGCACAGCCGGGACGAGGCGGGCCAGCTGCTGCAGGCGCTGCAGCACATGCAGGAAAGCCTGGTGCAGGTGGTGTGCAAGGTGCGCGAAGGCTCGGAGAGCGTGGCCACCGCCAGTGCGCAGATCGCCCAGGGCAACCAGGATCTGTCCGCGCGCACCGAGGGCCAGGCCAGCGCGCTGCAGGAGACGGCGGCCTCGATGGAGCAGCTCAACACCACGGTGCGCCAGAACGCGGACAACGCGCGCCAGGCCAACCAGCTGGCGCAAAGCGCCTCCTCGGTGGCGGCCCAGGGGGGCGAGGTGGTGGCCGACGTGGTGCGCACCATGAAGGAGATCAACGACAGCGCGCGCCGGATCGCCGACATCATCCAGGTGATCGACAGCATCGCCTTCCAGACCAACATCCTGGCGCTCAATGCCGCCGTGGAGGCGGCCCGGGCGGGCGAGCAGGGCCGGGGGTTCGCTGTGGTGGCGACCGAGGTGCGCGCGCTGGCCGGGCGCAGCGCCGAGGCGGCCCGGGAGATCAAGGATCTGATCGGCACCAGCGTGGACCGCGTGGATACGGGGTCGGCGCTGGTGGACCGTGCTGGCGAGACGATGGCCGAGGTGGTGCAGGCCATCGGGCGGGTGACCGGCATCATGGGCGAGATCAGTGCCGCCAGCACCGAGCAGAGCCAGGGCGTGGACCAGGTCAACGAGGCGGTGACGCAGATGGACCAGGCCACGCAGCAGAACGCCGCCCTGGTCGAGGAAATGGCCGCTGCCGCCGCCAGCCTGAACAACCAGGCCCAGGAACTGGTGCAGACCGTGGCCGTTTTCGATCTGGGGCAGGCCGGCGCGGGACGCGTGCGCGCCTGGGCCGCGCCGCAATGACGTTGCACACACCTTCCTTGATGCTGGCCAACACCGTGCTCACCGCCACCCTGGCGGTGTGCCTGGGCCTGGTGGCGCGGCGCGACCGTGCCGACGGCTTGTTCTACTGGGGACTCGCGCTCGCGGCGCACTGCGCCGCGTACGTGCTGTACATGCTGCGCGGGCAGGTCGGCGACTGGTTCTCCGTGGTGCTGGCCAATATGCTGCTGGCCGGCGCCTTCGCGCTCATGCAGGAAGGGCTGTACCAGTTCCAGGGGCGCAAGGCGCCGCGCTGGTGGATATGGCTGCCCGTGCCGGCGCTGGGCGCGCTGTTCGCCATGCTGCTGGGCCACATCCATGCCCGCGTCGTGGTGCTGGCCTGCGCGCTGTGCCTGCAGTTCGCGCAGTTCGCCGTGGCCATGGGCCAGCGCTGGGCCGAAACGCCGGGGCGCGGCAAGTTCTTCGTGATGGCGGGCCTCGCCTTGTCGGCGCTGGCCTTGGTGGTGCGCGCGGCGGCGGCGGTGGCGGGGCGGCTGGAGATGGACTCCATCACCGACTCAGGCCCCTTGCAGACGCTGGTCTTCGCCATGGCGGCGGTGGCGATGATCCTCGCCAACTTCGGTATCGTGGTGATGATCAAGGAGCGTGCCGATGCGCGCAACCACACGCTCGCCTTCATGGATGAGCTGACCGGGCTGCACAACCGGCGGCATGTCCTGCAGGCGCTGGAGCAGCAGATCGCCTGGGCCTGCCGGGCGCGGCAGCCGCTGTCGCTGCTGTTGCTGGACGTGGATTTCTTCAAGCGCATCAACGACACCCTGGGCCACCTCAGCGGCGACCAGGTGCTGCGCGATCTGGCTGCGGGCCTGCGCGGCCATCTGCGTGCCTGCGACATCGCGGGGCGCTGGGGCGGCGAGGAGTTCATCATCGTGCTTCCTGGCACCGGCGCGGCCGGGGCCGCTGCCCTGGCGGAGCGGCTGCGCGGCGCGGTGGAGGCCGGGCGCTTCGTGATGCCCGATGGCACCGTGCTCCCCGTGACCGTGAGCATCGGCTTGCACACCCTGCATCCCGTGGCGGCCGATGCCACGGTCGATAGTCTGCTGGGGCTGGCCGATCGTGCGCTGTACCGTGCCAAGGCACTGGGGCGTAACCGTGTCGAGGTAGCGTAGGCACGCGGCGGCGCGTTGCCGCCGGCTGCTGCGGATCAGCCTGGCTGGGAGGGCGTGTGCTGTGCCATGAAGGCGCGCAGCTGCTGGCGCAGCCGCTGCCAGCCGCCGCGCATTTCCGCGGTGGCCCCTGCGGCCGCGTGCGCTTCGATCTCGCGCGCTTCCTGGGCCGCATGTTGCTGGCCCAGCATGGTCAGCACCGACTTGAGGCTGTGGGCCACGCGCTGCAGGGCCGGCGCGTCGTGGGCCCGCGCGGCGGCGTCGCCTTGCGCCAGGTCGTTGCCGAACTGGGCGAGGCAGCTTGCCAGGTAGGCCTGGTAGAGGCCGTGGTCGCCGCCGAAGAACGCCGCCACCGGGTCCTGGGCGCTGGCTTCGGCGGCCGGCTCGGGTGGCAGGCCGGTGGGCAGCGGGCCGGCCTGCATGGTGCCCTGCAGTGCTTCGCGCACGGTTTCGAGCAGCAGCCCCACGCCGACGGGCTTGGCCAGGACCCGCCAGGCGCCCTGGCTCTGGAGCTGGCGCTGCAGGGCGGCGTCCACCGCGCCGCTGAAGACGATGGTGCGGCAGCCCGTGCCGTCTTGCGTGGGCAGCAGCGGCAGCAGGTCCTGGCCCGAACCGTCGGGCAGTGCCAGGTCCATCAGCACCAGTTGCACGGAGGTGTGCCCGAGCAGCGCCCGCGCTTCGGCCAGCGTGCCGCACGGCAGCAACTGCAAGGGCAGGGACTCAAGCGCCAGCGCCACGAAGCGGCGTACCGCCGGGTCATCCTCAAGCAAGAGTACGCGGGGCAGGGCCATGGCGGTTTCAGCCGGCACTGTCGAGGCAGGCCTTGAGCAGCGGGGGCAGCTCTTGCACCATCTGCGGCTTGTGCACCACGGGCAGCCCGGTCAGCGCAAAGGCATAGACCCCGCGCTGGGCTTCGTCCAGCGAGGTGACCACGATCAGGCGGCTGCGCTGGAATTGGGGGTGCGAGCGCAGCCGGGCGATCAGCGTGGCGCCGTCGATGCCGGGCAGCAGGATGTCCACCAGGAGCACGTCGGGCTGCAGCTCGCCGGCCATGGCCAGGCCGACGAAGCCGTCCTCTGCCACGTGCAGGTCGACGTGCGGAAAGTTGTGGGCCATCAGCAGGCGCACCAGGTTCTGGAAATGGGCGGAATCCTCGATCAGCAGGACGCGCGGGCGGCGCTGTGCCGGTGGGGGGGCGCCTTCGCTGGCGCTGGATGGCTTGGGAGCGCTGGCCGTGGACAGCGGTTGGGCCGGCGGCTGGGATGGCGCCGCCGCGGCGCTCGCAGGGCGGCCCTGGTGATGTTCCAGCCATTGCTGCACCGAGGCGCGCGTGATGCGGCGGTGGCCGCCAGGCGTCTTCCAGGCCTGCAGCTCGCCACGGTCCACCATGAGCTGCACCGAGCGCACGGCCAGACCGAGTGCCTGCGCCACGTCGCGTGTGCTGCACTCTTCGGGAAGGGCATTGAGCAAATCTTTTTCCATCGAAGGCAAATTCTATCAATAAAAAAGAGCAAATATGATAGATTCGATAAGTAACAAACTGTTGAATTTCCACCATGAGCAAGCGCATCCTGATCGTCGAAGACCACGCGGACATTCGCAAGCTGGTTCGCCTGACCCTGGAGTTCGAGGACTACGAAATCCACGAGGCCGCGAACGCCGACGAGGGGCTGGAGGCGGTGCGGCGGCTGCGCCCCGACCTGCTGCTGCTGGACGTCATGATGCCGGGCAAGCTGAATGGGCTCGACCTGTGCCGGCTGGCCAAGACCGATCTGGCGCTCGGCCGCCCCCAGGTGGTGTTGCTCACGGCGCGTGGGCAGAGCCAGGACGTGGAGGCCGGCATGAACGCGGGCGCCGACGCCTACCTGCTCAAGCCCTTCAGCCCGCTCAAGCTGATCGAGACCATCGACACGCTGGGCGCACAACCCACGGAGCTGCCATGATCCTGCCCAGCGGCGCGGCCACGCAGTTCGACCCCGCGGCGGCCGAACAGATGGAGAAGATCATCTGCGACCTGGGCCGCATGTACCACGAGCGCAACGAGGCGCTGCAGGAAGTGGCGCGCGCCCACCACGAGTCCCTGTTCCTGCTGGCCATGGCGGCCGAATACAAGGACGACGACACCGGCGTGCACATCGTGCGCATCGGCTTCCTGGCCGAGGCGCTGGCGCTGTACCTGGGCCAGTCCCGGTCCTATGCCCTGCTGCTGCGCAAGGCCGCGCCGATGCACGACGTGGGCAAGATCGGCATCCCCGACAGCGTGTTGAAGAAGCCCGGCAGCCTCACGCCCGAGGAGCGCCAGGTGATGAACCGGCACGTGACCATCGGCGCGGACATCCTGGGCAAGTCGCGCATCGCGCTGTTCCAGATGGCCTCCGAGGTGGCGCTCACGCACCATGAGCGCTGGGACGGCCAGGGCTATCCGCGGCAGCTCGCGGGCACTGCCATTCCGCTGTCGGGGCGGATCGTGAGCGTCGTCGATTTCTATGATGCGCTCACCATGGACCGCGTCTACCGCCCCGCCTTCACGCACGAGCAGGCGCTGGAGATGCTGCAGGAGCAGCGCGGCAAGGCGTTCGATCCGGTGATCGTGGACTGCTTCATGCGCCACAGCACCGAGCTGCTGGCCCTGCGCCTGAGCATCACCGAGTGCCGCATGAACTTCGCCGATCTGGTCCAGGCGGAGCAGCCCGCGTCATGAAGGACGGGCGCTTCCCCTTGGCCGGGCGCGCGGCGCTGCTGTGCCTGATGGCGCTCTGGGCCAGCCTGGCCGGCTCGCAGGGGCGCGCGGGCGAGGTGCTCGCGCGCGTGCGCACCAGTGGCGAGCTCAAAGTGTGCATCTGGCCCGGCTACCAGGGCATCACCTGGCGTGAGCCGCGTTCGGGCCGCCTCGGCGGGCTGGACATCGAGATGGCCGAGGCGCTGGGGACCGACCTGCACCTGCCGGTGGTGTTCGTGGACTCGTCCTTTCCCGCGCTGGTGCCCGACCTTCTGGGCAACCGCTGCGACGTGGCCATGTTCGGCATCGCCATGCTGCCCGGGCGCATGGAGAAGCTGGCGTTCTCCACCCCCTACCTGCACAGCGACATCCACGCCATCAGCATGCGCACCAGCCGCGTGGTGCGGCAGTGGGCCGACATCGACCAGCCCGGCGTGCTCGTCGGCGTGCAGGCGGGCACGTTCATGGAGCCGGTGATGCGCGAGCGCCTGCGCCACGCCAGCCTGGTGGCCATAACGCCGCCGCTCACGCGCGAACGCGAACTCCTGGCGGGCCGCATCGATGTCTTCATGACAGACTACCCCTACGGCCATGCGCTGGCCGGGAATGTGGACTGGGCGGCGCTGATCGCGCCGCCCCGGCCTTTCCATGCGCTGCCCTACGCCTATGCCAGCAAGCCCGGCGACGCCGAGTGGCTGGCTACGCTCAATGCCTTCGTGGCGCGGATCCGCCAGGACGGCCGCCTGGCCGCCGCGGCCCGGCGCCATGGCCTCGAATCCATCACCTTGCCTTGACGGCTGACTGCTGCCCATGCCTTCGTTTTTCCTGCGCTATGCGCGCCTGTTGCAGTTGCCGCGCCGCCGCGTGCTGGCGGTGGGCGGGGCCCTGATCCTGGGCGTGCTCGCCGGCACCATGGTGCTGATGTGGCGCGGGCTGGACGACATGAAGCAGCGCGACCAGCAGCGGCTCGAACTGATGGCGAGCGTGCTCGACGCCCATGTCAGCCAGGTTTTCGAGGTCGGCGGCCAGGCGCTGGACAACCTGGCCAACAGCCTGCTGCAGGCGCCCGATGCGCTCGACCGGCTCGAAGCCCAGCAGCAGTACTACCTGCAGAGCCTGCCGTTCCTGCGCAGCCTGGCGCTGGTGAGTCCGCAGGGTCGGGTGCTGGTCTCGACCCAGCAGGCGGACCGGGGCGGCCAGGTGGATCTGCAGCGCCTGCTGACCCAGCCCGTGCTGGGCGAACGAATGGCCATCGGCCCGTGGACGCCTGGCCGGACCTTGACGGAGAAGGCGCCGCAGGGCGCGCCTTCGCGCCTGGGCTTCATTCCGCTGCTGCGCCGCGTGCCACTGCCGAACGGGCGGCATGTGCTGCTGGTGGCGCAGTTCAGTCCCGACGCTCTGGCGCAGTACCAGCAGCAATTGCTGGACATGAGCCCCCCGGGCACGGGCGTTTATCTGGCGCTGGATGACGGCCGTTTGCTCAGCCATGTAGGCAGCGATGCCCTGGCGCAGGGCGCCAGCCTGGGTGGACACGTCTACTACGGCATGGACGCGGCGCGCAAGGGTGTCTATGGGCCGGTGCAGTCCCTTGGCGGGCGCAGCCTGGGCGCCTGGCACCGCGCGGCCAGCCAGCCGCTGGTCAGCCTGGTGGAGCAACCCTATGCCTCGACGCTGCGGCGCTGGCTGCTTACCCTGCGCGGACCGCTGGCCTTCATGGCGCTGGCGCTGGCGCTCATCGGCCTGATGACCTTCAGCGCCTGGCGCAATGCCCGCGCGCGCGAAGCGGCCCGGCGCGAGCGCGACGAGGCGCTGCAGGAGATCGCGCGGCGCGAGCAGGAACTGTCGGTGCTGTTCAAGAGCGTGCAGGACCTGATCTTCCGCACCGACCCGCAGGGCACCCTGCGTTTCGTCAATGCGCGCTGGCACGCGATGACGCAGCAGAGTCCCGAATCGGCAAGAGGCCGGCACTTGCGCGACATGGTGCTGCCCGAGTGCCGCGAGAGGATCGAGTCATTGTTCGCCCCCGGGCAGCCCCCGGGCGTGCGCACCGTGCAGGCCCGGCTCATGGGGGCCAGCGGCGAGATCCGGGTGCTCGATATCTCGGTGGTGCCCCTGCTGGCGCGCGATGGGCGGCTGCGCGGATTTGCCGGCAGCGCCGCCGACGTCACCACGTTGCTGGCCACGCAGATGCACCTGCAGGAGCAGTTGGCGTTCAGCAGCCAGTTGCTGGAGTCGAACCCGCTGCCGGTTTGCCTGATCGACCTGCAGGGCCATTTCCTCATGGTCAACCAGGCCTGGGAGCACTTCATGGGACTGCCGCGCGACCAGGTGCTGGGGCGGCACAACCGGGAGTTTCTGCCGCCGCAGGAGGCGCAGGCCTATGACGCGCACAACGACGAGCTGCTGCGCGTTGGCGGCCAGATGCGCTACGAGGAGCGCCTGCACCGCCCCGATGGCAGTGTGCGCGACGTGCAGGTGACCAAGGTGCGCCTGCTGTCCCACCAGGGCGAGCCGATCGGCCTGCTGATCGTGAAGATGGACATCACCGACTATCTCGCGGCACGCGACCTGGCCGAGCAGGCTTCGCGCGCCCAGAGCGAGTTCGTGGCCAACATCAGCCATGAGCTGCGCACGCCGCTGCAGTCCATCCTGGGCTTTTCGGAACTGGGCATGCTGCGCGGCCGCCAGCACGAGAAGCTGGCCGCGATGTTCGGCGACATCCATGCCGCCGGGCAGCGCATGCTGGAGCTGGTCAACGACCTGCTCGACATGTCCAAGATCGAGAGCACGGTGGGCGCCTTCCATTTCGAGCCCCATGATGTGCGCGACATCATCGAGGCGGTGGCGGCCGAACTGGCGTCCCAGCTGCAGGCCAAGCGATTGGCGTTGCAGCTGCAGTTGGGCCGCATCCCCCTGGAGGCCAAGATCGACCCGGTGCGCTTTGCCCAGGTGGTCCGCAACGTGCTGGCGAACGCCGTGAAGTTCTCGCCCGAGGGGCGGGCCATCCAGATCAGTGCCAGTTTGCCGGATGATTTCACCATCCATATCGCGGTACGCGACCAGGGGCCGGGCATTCCGCCGGCGGAGCTGGAGGCGGTATTCCAGGCCTTTGTGCAGTCGAGCAAGACCCGCGACGGGTCCGGCGGCACGGGCCTCGGGCTGGCCATCTGCCAGAAGATCGTCACCGCGCACGGCGGCCAAATCCACGCGGCGAATGCGCCCGACGGCGGCGCGATTTTCCATATCAGCCTGCCCACCGCGGGCTATACCGACACCATGCCGGCGGCGCTGCAATGAAATCGGTCACGTATTGGCGCCGCTGGCAGGGTGGGCCGGGCAGCGTCTACTGGGTCGTCGCCTGTGCGTTCAGCGCCCTGGTGCTCCTGGGCGGGTGGGTGGCCATCGCCGGGCTGCTGCGCTGGCAGTGGCAGGAGACGCTGCAGGCGGAGATGCGGCAGAACACCAACACGGCCCTGGCGCTGAAGGAGCACACGCTGCGCATCCTCGACACCGTGGACCAGGCCATGCTGCGGCTGGGGCGCGGGGTCGAGGCGGCCGGGTTCGACAGCCGGGAGGTCGTGCGCATCGCCAACGAAACGGGCATGGTGCCGCACATCCTGACGCAGCTGTCGTTCGTGGGGAGCGATGGGCGGTTCGTCGGCAGCAACCTTGACCCCGATGGCACGCGCAGCCAGCATGTGAGCCTGATGGAGCGTGACCACATCCGTGTGCATTTGGCACCCAGCGTCCCTTCGCTGCCGCCGCCGGGCATGCTGCACGACGGCTTGTTCTTCAGCCAGGCGCTGCGTGGCAAGGTGTCCGGAGTCTGGGCCATCCAGATGTCGCGCAAGGTCGTTTCCGCCGACGGCCGGACGCTGGGCGTGGTGGTGGCGTCGCTGAACCAGAGCCATTTCACCGACGTGTACCGTGGCGTACAGCTGGGCAGCCAGGGGGGCGTCGTGCTTGCGGGGCTGGATGGCGCGGTGCGGGCTCGCGTCATTGGCGGCGTGAGTACCGAGACTGGCATGTGGCTGCCGGAGTCCCTGGTACGGATACTGCGGGCGCAGGACCATGGGGCCAGCCTGTCGGCGTCTTCCGACAGGCTGGAGCGCGTCATCGGCTATAGCCGGATCGGCGCCTATCCCTTGGCCGTGCTGAGCGGTACGTCGCAGGAGGAGGCGTTTGCCTCATGGCGTGCCACCCGCAACATCGTGCTGTTGCTCTCGGCATTGTTGACGGTGGCCGTGGTGGCTTTTGTTTCGGTATTCCTGAACAGCGTCCAGCGGCTGGCACGGAGCCATGCCGCGCTGCAGCGCAGCGAGGCGCAAGCGCAGCGCGCGAATCAGGCCAAGAGCGAATTCCTGGCGGCCATGTCGCACGAGTTGCGCACGCCGCTGACCAGCATACGGGGCTTTGCCGAACTCATGGAGCTGCGCAGCAGCGAGGTGCGGGTGCGTGAGCAATCGGGCTTGATCCGCCAGGCGGCCGAGCACCTGAATGCCTTGCTGACTGAAATTCTCGACCTGGCCAAGATCGAGGCAGGGGCGATGCCGACCCACATGGAGCCCGTGGCACTGCGGCCACTGCTGCGCGAGGTGGCCGACCTGTTCCGTGTCAGCGCCGTTTCCAAGAACCTGGCGCTGCACATGAGCGTGTCGGCGCAATTGCCCGCCACGCTGGTGACCGACCGGCTCAAGCTCAAGCAGATGATCAACAACCTGCTGTCCAACGCGATCAAGTTCACAACCGAGGGCAGCATCAGCCTGGAGGCCGAGCTTGCGCCGGATGCGCGCCATGTGCGGATCCATGTCCGCGACACAGGCTCCGGCATTCCTGCGGAGCAGCAGGCCCGGATCTTCGAGAAATTCAGCCAGGGCCATGCGCACATCAGCTACGAGCATGGAGGAACCGGGCTGGGCCTGTCGCTTTCGCGTGCATTGGCCGAGCTGGTGGGCGGGCAGTTGACGCTGGAGTCGCAGGTGGGCAAGGGATCGACGTTCACCATCACGCTGCCCTTGCCTTCGGCTGACGTTCTCTAGATCCTTTGCGCGGGGCGTGGTCCGCTCCATAGATCGAGTGGCGGGTCCGCGGCCACGGCGCGCAGGATATCGGTGCGCGAAATGAAGCCTTCGAGCTGGCCTGCGGCATCGGTCACGGGAAGTCCGGGCAAATCCGCATCGATCAGCACGCGAGCAACGCGGCGCAGCTCCGTGCCGCTGTCCACCGTGGGGACCGGGCTGACCATCACCTCGGCGGCGGTGCGCTGCGCCAGGGCCTGGTGCTGCGTGTCGGGCGCGGGGAGAAGCTCCAGCGGTGCCATGTCGGCGCGCAAGAGCAGGCCGACGACCTGCCCTTCGGGAGATGTCACGGGGGCTTGGCCCAGGTTGCGTTCGGCCAGGCGTTGCCATGCTTCGCCGATGGACATGTCGGGAGGGATGGTGAGCATGCTCCGGCTCATCACGTCGCGCACGTGGGTCAGGGGCTGCCGCGGCTCCTGTGGCCCTTGCGCCGTCTGGGTGTATGCGGCCACCGCGTCCTGCACCAGTGGCCGGGGGGCCGGGGCTTGCGGCGGCGGGAAGAATGGCACGGGGCCGTTTTCCTCGATGTTGGTGCTTTGCATCTGCACCGCGCGCGTGCGCTGCAGGCGCCGCACGGGCCCGACTTGGGCGAGCTGGTCAGCGCTGCCCCGGAACATCTGGCCGCCTGGGCCGAACACAAAGAACATGCCCCCTCCTTGATGCGCCTCCCAGCGTGGCAGGCCGTGGCTATGTTACCGGCTACGGTGTGCCACCCCTAGAATTGCGGCCTATGCTAGACATCCTCCTCCTTCGCAAAGACCTTGCGTCCACCGTCGCCCGGCTGGAAACCCGCAAGAAGCCGCAGTCCTTCCTGAATGTGGAAGCCTTCCAGTCGCTTGAGTCCGAGCGCAAGACCATTCAGACGCGCACCGAGGAGCTGCAGTCCCAGCGCAACCAGTTGTCCAAGCAGATCGGCATGCTCATGGGCAAGGGGGACAAGGAAGCTGCCGAGGCGGCGAAGGCCCAGGTGGGCGCGATCAAGGATGCGCTGGATGGATCGGCAGAGCGCCTGGAGCAGATTCAAGCCGAACTACAGGCCATGCTGGCGGCTGTACCCAACCTGCCGCACGGGAGCGTGCCGGTAGGCGCGGATGAGGCCGGCAATGTGGAGGTGCGCCGCTGGGGTACGCCGAAGACGTTCGATTTTGCCGCCAGGGACCATGTGGACCTGGGCGAGCCGCTGGGGCTGGATTTCGATATGGGCGTGAAGCTTTCCGGCTCGCGCTTCACCGTGATGAAGGGCGCCATCGCGCGCCTGCACCGTGCTCTGGCGCAGTTCATGCTTGATACGCAGACGGGTGCGCATGGCTATACCGAGTGCTACGTACCCTATGCGGTCAATGCCGATTCGCTCAAGGGAACGGGCCAGTTGCCCAAGTTCGAGGCGGATTTGTTCGCCGCCAAAAAGGGGGGGCAAGACGGCGAGCCGGTGCCCGACAACGCGGCCCTGTACCTCATTCCCACCAGTGAAGTCCCGCTGACCAACTTCGTGCGCGACGTGGTGCTGCAGGAAGCCGAGCTGCCCATCAAGCTCACGGCACACACCCCGTGCTTTCGCTCCGAGGCCGGCAGCTATGGCCGCGATACGCGCGGCATGATCCGCCAGCACCAGTTCGACAAGGTCGAGATGGTGCAAATCGTCCATCCGGACAAGAGCTATGACGCGCTGGAGGAAATGACCGGCCATGCGGAGGCCATTCTGCAAAAGCTGGAGCTTCCCTACCGGGTTGTGAGCCTGTGTACGGGTGACATGGGCTTTGGCGCTGCGAAGACCTACGACCTGGAAGTATGGCTGCCGGCCCAGGCAACTTACCGGGAAATCAGTTCGGTGAGCAATTGCGAGGCTTTCCAGGCACGGCGCATGCAGGCCCGCTTCAAGAACGCGCAAGGCAAGAACGAGCTCGTGCACACGCTCAATGGATCGGGCCTGGCGGTCGGGCGGACGCTGGTGGCGATTCTGGAGAATCATCAGAATGCGGACGGCAGCATTGCGGTGCCCCAGGTGCTGCGGCCTTACATGGGCGGGCTTGAAGTGCTCAAGCCTTGAGGCGTAAAGGTCTTGCCGCCAGATCGCAAGAATTGCAGATATAATCCTAGCTTCGGCTCACAGGAGAGGTGGCAGAGTGGTCGAATGTACCTGACTCGAAATCAGGCGTAGGGGTGACCCTACCGAGGGTTCGAATCCCTCCCTCTCCGCCAATAAATAGCCCCAAGTGGTTGATTCACTTGGGGTTTTTTATTTTCTGCGCGTTTTAGTATGCCAACCAGTGTGTCATGGCACATTGACTGGCTACGACCTGGCGCGCTTCATTTCCGGTCAGGATACCGGAATCGAAAGCATGCACTGCCCCCACATGGCAGAGCAACGTCAAAGCGCAAGAACGCCCGGCGGTGCCGTTCTTCAACCGAAGAAGGGTACGCTCGGACGCGATGAACCCACACGACCGTCTCTCGACCTCTTTCCTTGCCGTCCCCCATGCCGTCTCCCGCCTGCGCGCCGAGCGCCTGGCGCGTAGCAGCAAGCCGTTTTTGGCGCGGGGCGGCCCCAAAGGTGATCGCTGCCCTGGCTGCCGCCTGGTGCCCAGCCACTGCCTGTGCGGTGTCCGACCTGTGGTTCCTACGCGCGCGGGGGTGTGCTTGTTGATGGCCGATATTGAACCCCTCAAGCCAAGCAATACCGGCTGGCTGATTGCTGACGTGGTACCCGACACCTTTGCCTTTGGCTGGGCGCGTACCGAGGTGGCCCCCGGGTTGTTGGCGCTGCTGGCCGACCCGCAGTGGGAGCCGCTGGTGGTGTTCCCGGGCGAGTTCGCACAGGCCGAGCGGGTGGTGACGACGGTGAGCGCCTGCGCACCAGGCGGTCCGGCCACTGCCAAACGCCCTTTGTTGGTGCTGCTGGACGCCACATGGCCCGAGGCCCGCAAGATGTTCCGTAAAAGCCCCTATCTGAACCACTTGCCTGTTTTGAGTCTGGCGCCCGAGCAGGCGTCACGCTATGTGCTGCGCCACTCCAGGCGTGGCGACCATTTCTGCACCGCTGAAGTGGCCGCACTGTGCCTGGAATTGGCGGGTGATTCCCATGCCGCGCTGACGCTGGATGCCTATCTGGACGTGTTCAGCCACCACTACCTGCAGGCGAAACGCCAGTTGCCACCGCAGTGGGAGGGGAATGCACACCAGCGCCTGCAGGCTCTGGCGCGAGGGGCGGAGGCATTCGCGGTTTCCTCGTCCCGAGAAGGCGGTACCAAAATGCCAAGCCTACGCATTGCACCAGCGCTCACCTAACACCTGCGCCTGCCCCAGCACCAGATCCCACTACAGATGCCGGATATACGACTGCAGGTTTTTTACCCTTTGGTCCCCAATCGGTCAGCCGTGGGGCCACGCGGTTGTAGTTCTGGCGCAGCCGCAGTCCGTTGTCCTCAGCCGCCTTGACCAGGTGCTGGCGGCTCTTGTCCAGCAGCCGGCTGTCGGTGGCGCATGTTGATCTGCTCGTCTAGGCGCGCGCGGAACAACTCGCCGGTCTGGGGCTGGGAAGGCTTCGGGCGCATCGGCCTCCTTGGAGATATTTGCAAGAAAACAGGGACTGGCAAAACCATACCTTGCAAATCCTGAGCCCTTCAATCCGAAGAGCCGCGAGTCAGATCAACGGCTTGCAGGTTGTTCAGGGCGGACTCTTTAGAACCCAGTTTGCAGCACTCAAGCAAATAGGATGGATGCCGCGTGGGCATCGGCAGGATGCACTTGCAAATGGCGTTTCATCCACAAACGCTCCATTTGCACCTGGTTGAAATAGACGCGTTGGCTGTTTTCGTCACCGTAGCGCTTTCCCAACTCCCGCGTAGAGGGCAGGCGGCTGACACTTTCCCGATATTGCACTTCGAGATGGGCCAGAATTTCCTCGCAGCTATGGTGCTCTGCCCAATCCAGGCTGGTTTCCGTCACGGCAAAAGTCAGGGAAGTTCGTCGGACTTCATCGGTACCCGCGAGCACCTGAGCAAGCCATTGTCGTTCGGACTTCCAGTTCAACCAGTCCTCGCGCAAACAAGCACGCAGGCGTGGCGAAAGCCCGCCAAAGTCGTCTTCCGTCAAGCGTTCGTCTTCCAGGCGCTGGGCACGACCGCTATAGAACATCAGGATCGCCCAGCGGGTGAATTGTCGGCTCTCGATTCCGTCGAGATCGGCCAGCACTGATTCGAGCGTTGGCAGGCTGCTGCGCATCAGCAGCATCCGCTGTTGCAACTGCATACCCATTTCAGCCGCCAGATGCAGGCTGTCGAGCTGGAAACGGTAATTCCCACGCTGGTTGTTCCAGTGGTCATGACATTCTTCGTAGCCGCTGAAGGTACTGACCAGGGTGTCAATGCCTAACTGGCGGCGTACTTCAAGAAAATCCCGCATCTCGGAACGTGATCGGTGCCGTATCCCGCCAAGCAGAAGCACCTTGTGCTCATGTCCCAACCGCCGACTCAAGCTCAACATACCGGCCAAGGTATCGAGGTCGTGTTCGTAGCTGTTGCCATACCAGGGCCACAGACCGAAATCTGTTCTGCCGCTCGTCGTCCGCCATTCGATGAAACGTTCAACCAGCGCCTCGTAACGGGCAAAAGCGACCGGCTTAGGTTTTGACGTCGCCAGTTGACAATATCGGCAATGGTAGGCGCAAGACGTGGCGTTGGCGTGGATGGCGATGCCGGTGATGGCAAGCGTCTTTGGCATCTTCAATTCTCCATACGGGCAAAACGTGGGTAACCCCGCGATGCCAGGTTGGCCTGCAGGTTGAGTAACTCATCGATATCGTCCTCGCTCATCCGGTAGCCATAAGCGGCCATCACCGTTGCCATAACCTCTTGCCGCGCCATAGGTGGTATCACTTCCGGATAAAGGATTTCCGCCAGCCATTGCAGGCGGATCGGGTCTTCCACCGGAATGCTGAAACGTGGCAGATCGGGCATCCGGTAAACACGTTTGTCGCGCACGGCGCGGACGGCCTGCCACTCGGGCTGCGCGTAAAGTTGAGCCGGAACGAGCTGATCGCCGGTTGCCGAGGCATCGAGAAAAATCACGTCGGGATCCAGCACCAAGACGTTCTCCAAGTTGGCCTTGCCGCCGAAAAACCCCTTGTGCAGCGGCCGGGCGCCGAGCTGGGCAAAACGTTCGTCGTAGTGGTGATTGCTCGGCAACCAGTAGCCGACATCGCGGCCGCCGACAATGAGCAGAACCGCCGGATGGTCAGCCCCGGCCAGCGTCCGTTCGAGGGTGGCGCGCTTTGCCGCATAGCGCTCTGCCAAGTGCCTTGCCTTGTCCTGCCGGCCGAGCCGGTCCCCGAACAGAAACCACCATTCAAGATGACTCTCGACTTGCCTGTCGCGAGAGTTTTGCAATTCGACCAATTGCGGTAAACCCAATGCCCGTAGCACGCCATCGCGCCCCTTCCAGGAAAAGATGGCGTCCGGCTGGCGCAGCATGACCACTTCGGGATCCAGTTGCGGACCCCTGCCGCTGGATTCAACCCGGGTCAGCGCTGGGTAGATTCTTCGCAGCAAGGCAGAGCCTGTTTCACTTTGTGGGCTGTATTGCTGCACGGCATCCACATGGGCCGTGCCACCGTCCAGGGTAACGAAGGCATCCACCGGCATGGCGCCGCCGAACATGACACGGCGAACCGGCGGCACGATGGGCGTTTCACCGTCCTGTTCCGGCAGCGCCCGGATGGTCTGGTGCTGGAACGCCCTGGCTCCGATGCCCAGAATCAATAGCCCGAATATCACGACCGGCAGATGCTGCCGACACCAACCAAGCATGGCCCGAGCGCGATCAGACTCAGAGCGCCATCGATGCCGAGAATGAAACGGCTCGCGGTGCCCCCATCGTGGTGCCGATGGTGTAGTTGCTCATCCAGTAACGCTTGTCGGTCAGATTGCTCACCAATGCCCGCACGATAGTGTCGCGGCCGAACATGCGCGTGGCGTAACGCAAACCGAGATCTACCGTTGTGTAGGACGGCGCTGCCTGGGTATTGGCGGCATCGATGTACGACTTGCCGGTGTAGTAAAGACCGCTGGTTACGGTCAGCCCATGCAGGAAGGGAAGGTTGTATTCACCGTACAGCTTGGCCATGACTTCCGCAACGCCCTGGGGAACCTTGCCCAGGCCGACGTTGTTGGTGCTTTTCTTCACTTCGGCGTCCATCAGGGTCAGCCCGCCGAGCAGGGTCAGGTCGCGGGTAGCCTTGCCAGAAAGGGTGAGCTCCAGGCCCTGGTGTCGCTGTCGGCCATTCTGGAACATGGTGAACGTGCCATTGCCGTTATCCCGCGAGTAGGCATTGGCCTTCTCGATCTGGAACAGCGAGGCCGTCAGCAGACTGCCGCCCAGTTCCGCCTTGACGCCGGCCTCGTACTGCTTGCTCACGGCAGGCGGCATGATTTCACCATTGTTGGTGAATGTTGCCCCGGAAACGATCTGCCCCGGCTGCAATGCTTCGATATACGTCAAATACGTCGTCAGACTGGGCAAGGGCTTGAACAACAAGGACGCGGTCGGCGTGGCTTTGGACTTGTCGTATTTGCTTGTCACCGTGCCCGTTGGCGCGTCGTAGCTCTCGGCGCGGTACTGTGCCCAGTTGAGGCCAAGCAGCAGAGACCACTGGCCGTTGAAGACCGACTCGTTGCCGATGATGACGTTTCGGCTCTTCGTTCGATCGGTTTTCAACATGCGCAATGATCCGAAATCGAACGCCGGCAGCGCGACATTTGCGGAATCCGGATGCGACAAACTGAGGTTGGGGTAGGCATTGCCGATCTGCGCAGGCAGCGCCCCTGCGGCGGTATAACCGCCATAACCGTCTGCGGCATATCCGTTAATGCCGAGCGTCAGCTTATTGGCAATGTCGAACGTCTTGAATTTCGTATCGATATAGGCATAAGCACTCTCGGTATTGGTTCTGGAGGAACTCACAAACGATTTCCCCAGAGAATAGGACGTGTCACTGGTAACGGTCAGGTTCGAAACAATGGTATCCCGCTCATCTTTCTGGAAGCCGTACCCGGCACGAATGGCGAGTCTGTCGCTGATATCCCACTGCACCCTGGCGCCATAACGTTCGGTATCGATATCATTCATGTTATTCGGTGATCCCCACAGGCGCTTGGTATCAGGAACTGATGGCAAGGCCGCGAGGGTGTTTGCGAATCCCCACAGGCTAGGTCTTCCATTCAGTTTGTAACTGCCGACCAGAGCATCGATGCCGAATAGCAGTCGGTCTGTTGCATGCCAATCTAAGGCACCGCTGATCATTGAGCGTTTCAGCGACTGATCCCTGATGACCGTATCGCCATCCTGGCTCAAAAGATTGAACCGATAAGCAAATTTGCCGTCCGCGTCGATCGGCCCGCCAAGATCAACATGAGCGAAGTACTGGCTGCCGCCATAGTTGCCGATGGTCACATCCCGCTTCGCCGTTTCGGTCGGACGTTTGGTCAGGTAGTTGAGCGTTCCGCCAATATTGCCAATTCCGTACATGAAGCCGGAGAGGCCGGTCATCACCTCCATCCGATCGACGTTCTCGATGAACAGTCCCTGCCCGGATTTATTGCCCTGCATGCCGTCGACCATTGCCGACTGGATGAGAAAACCGCGCATCATCACTCGGGTCAGACCATTTATGTCAAAAGGCTGAAGCAACTGAATCGTCGGGTTTATGCGGAACAACTGGTCGGTGCTGTTTGCCACTGAATTCCGGATCAGATCTTCGCCGACCACTGTCATCGAATACGGTGTGTCGAGTAGTTTCCGTCCACCCCAGGGACCGATGGACATGGCCGTTTCGGCCTTGTACCCGGCCTCCGCGCTCCCTTCCTTCAGTATCGCCACGGCGTCGCTGGAGACAACCACCTCCTTCAGCACGGATGCGGCCTTCCGGATGACGGCCTTGTTGCCGTCGAGATCCGCCCTCAGGCCGCTGCCCTGCAGCAGCTTGCGCAAGGCATCGGCGGGCTCCAGCGTGCCGTGCACGGCTGGCGCGGCCTTGCCTTCGAGCAGCGCGGCGTTGCCGCCGATGGACAGCCCCGATTGGCGCGAAAGCTGTTGGATCGAGGTGCTCAGCGGCTGGGCTGGCAGATCGATGGCCAGGGGCGCTGCCTGGGCCCATGCGGCCACCAGCGAAAGCATGGCTGCCGCAATGGGGCGGATCGGAGAGATGAAGCACGAGGAAGGCATGGCGGGTTCCGGTCAAGAGATGCAAATGTGTTCACCTGTACTTGACGGTACAGCGCCTAAAACTACTCAAAAAATTCTTCAGTCCGCCCCGAAAAACCTGCAAACCATTGATCTGACCCGTAGTTCTGCTGCTTGAAGGGCGCAGGATTTGCAAGACGAGCAGATCAACATGCGCCCCCGCTGGTACGCCTGGCGGGCTTGATGGACTGGGGGCAGATCGAGCGGCACTTCGCCAGCCACGTCACCTTGGGCCGTGGCCGCCCGGCCTTGGCGCCGCGCCTGGTCGCCGGCTTGCTGTATCGATTTGCGCCGGTGGCGGCAATGCAGCGATTGCTGTCCTCCGCGATGCAGCTCCCTTGGTCAGCTATCGGCCAGGAGCTGTCGTCCAAGGTGTGGCCGCGAACGGCAGTTTCAGGCTGTGAGCGGTCTGTCGCCGGACGGCAGACTTGATGGGTCAGCGCGGCACACCTGAGGTACCCATCAGCGGTCGCTCATGTCGGCCAGCAATCGACTGCGGATTCAACCGGTCGATGCAACACACTAAAGCCTGCGCAAGCAGAAGGAGTGTTGCAGATGAAATACCGGCCCCGGATTTACTACACGGAAAGCCAGAAATTCCTGATGTGGGAGCGCTGGCGAAAGGGCGAATCACTCCAGCAGATCGCCCAGTTGTTCGATCGCAACCACTCCTCGATCCAGCGCATTCTGGCTGAGACAGGCGGCATACAGCCACGGCCCAGATGTCGATCTCGACGGGCACTGTCGTTAGCCGAGCGGGAGGAGATTTCGAGAGGGCTGGTCGCCGGCCACTCCATCCGTTCGATCGCAAGATTGCTCAGGCGAGCGCCATCCACCATCAGCCGGGAAATCGATCGCAACGGCGGAGCGTCCGGGTATCGCGCCAGTCTGGCCGAACAGGCGGCCTGGGACCGAGCGCTTCGCCCCAAACTCTGCAAACTGGCAGAGAATCGAAGCTTGGCACACCTTGTCGCGGACAAGCTCAGGCGACAGTGGTCGCCGGAGCAAATCGCCGGCTGGCTGAAGTGTGCCTATCCCGGCAACGAGGGCTACCAGGTGTCACATGAGACCATCTATCGCACGCTTTTCATTCAGGCGCGTGGCGCCCTGAAGAAGGAGTTGCTGGCACACCTGCGGCGCACCCGAGCCATGCGACGTTCCCGCCACCATACGCAGAAGACCGATAATCATGGCCGGATTGTCGGGGCCGTCTCGATCAGCGAACGCCCGGCCACCGCGGAAGACCGGGCGGTCCCCGGCCATTGGGAAGGCGATCTGCTCTTTGGCAGTGGCAACAGCCAGATCGCCACACTGGTCGAGCGTCAGACGCGCTATCTCATGCTGGTGAAGATTCCGGCCAAAGACACCGAGACGGTGGTCGAAGCGTTGATCAAGCACGCCAGAAAGTTGCCGCAGGATCTGTACAAATCGCTCACGTGGGACAGGGGCAAGGAGCTGGCTGCTCACAAGCGATTCACGCTGGCCACCGACATCCAGGTGTTCTTCTGCGATCCGCAGAGCCCTTGGCAACGCGGATCGAACGAGAACACCAACGGGTTGGTCAGGCAGTATTTGCCCAAGGGACTTGATCTAGCCCCCTACTCGCAGGCCAAGCTCAATGCGATTGCAAGACGATTGAACGAGCGTCCCAGGAAAACCCTAAACTACGAAACGCCCGCACAGCAGTTTTATCAAGCTGTTGCATCGACTGGTTGAATCCGCAACCCTGAGCGGTCATTCACCAACGAACAAGGTAAGCCGACCGCCGAAGGCGGGTCGGCTTGAGCGCCGGGTTAGGTTTTCTTATTCGTATGTTCTTGCTCAATTTTTAATGCTCTTTTCCAGCCTGCGTCTGTTAAGGAAACTAGTGATCGGCTAAATGGATTTAATGACACAAGACCTTTGTTTGATAGGTCATGCATAATTTTTGTGAACGCCAAGCGTGATGTATTTATTCCTTCGTAGTTGACGTGCTCGAGATTAACTGGTTTTTCTGGATTTGCAGCCATGGCCAGAAGAATATCAATTTCATTTTTGCTTAGCCGACATGCTCGAATCTTGATAATTATTTTTTGCGGCTAGAACGTGCAAGCCTAGTGGCAAAAATTATTGACCATAACAAAACCAGAAACCCAGAGAAAACTAGAGCACCCACAATCACTGAAGCCCATTCCCGGGGCACTGCTTCTATATACAGAGGAGTAAGGCGGGGCCCTAAATAAAGAACCAGAGAGGTGACAAATGCAGCCACAACAAGAGAGCGAGAAACGCCAAATTGTTTTAATAATGCAGGAGTCCAATCCATATTGTCCCGTTATTTGAAAATCCTAACGCCCAAGGTAAGCGGCGCCGGAAGGAGCGCAGCGAGTGGAGGGCACCAACAAAGCCCATGAAAATGGCGAAGCCATGGGCTTTGTTGGCGTCCGCTTGACCGCCCAGTTAGGCAAACCACTATTTCCTGCGTGCTTTGACATGCTTGCGCTAGCTCTGAACAGGTGCTGTGTGCCCCATTGACTCCGCAATCTGACGTTGAGCGGAGGTGAGGGCAGGCCAAAGGATATGAACCCGACTGGTTTGCATCTCGCGCAAGTCCTTTTTGTATTTTTCCTTTTTCAGGCTGATTTTGAAAAAGCTTGGGCTGTGGTCAATGTTGTGCTCACGTAGCCGCCAGAGAACGACAAACGCGAACTTTGGCGTGAGGTACTTGTTTGTTCTGTAAAAAGCCAGAGCATTGGAGAGGATTGGATTTTCCTCTGAAGATGCAGGTCGATCTAATGCTCGAATACACGCTTCAAGCCTCATTTTCTGCATCAATCGATCAAGTTTCTTCTTCGCGTCGGAGGCAGAAAGTTTTCGTCCTTGCTCAAAAACGGACAAGTTGAATTTCAAGATGCATTGAGAGCCTACCCATAGGCAACTTTGCGTAAGTGCATTCTTGATTTCGAAGTGGTACCGAAGCTCTTCTTGATTGCACAATTCACAAGTCTCTGTTGCGTGCTCGTGATCGATCGTTCTGTCGGTGAACGACCATTCTTCGAATGCCTCTGGAAGAGTTTCACCCACGGAAAGGGGCAGGATGTTATCTCGTACTCTTTGAGGGTAGGTCGCCATAGCCTCTCCTGGTTTGCCTAACGCAATGTATCCCGCAGGATCTGCGGGATAAACTGGACCGTGCGGGATATTCTGGACACTGTTTCCTCCTGAAAGCGGTTTGCAGCCTGGATTTGCAAGCGTAGGGCTGTGGAAACGTTCAGGTATAAAGATTCCTGCAAACCCCGCAAGCTTCAGCTGAACAAACTATAGCCTGCGAACGTGCAAAGGCAGGGGTGACGGCGCTCAAGTTTGGGTCGCAAGCAGAACAAATGACCGGATTGGAGAGTTACGCTCAACGTCGCCTTCGGGTCGATTGCTGGCCGACATGAGCGACCGCTGATGGGTACCTCAGGTGTGCCGCGCTGACCCAACTATTCTGCCGTCAGGCGACAGACCGCTCACGCCGCTTACCAGTCGTTAAATGCTGCAACTCTCATGCCAGCGGCGAGACCATCGCCCTCCAGGGCAACTCCAAAGGTCTTGCCTTCCACAATTACCCCTCGGGCATGATCAAATGCATGCACCAAAATAGAGCGAATACCACACCAGCAACGGGAGGAAGCATGGCCAGACGCAAGAAAACCAGTCCATTGGAAGATGTTCTGGACCTGCTTGCAATGCTCCCCTGGTGGGTCTGCGCGGTGCTCGCTGCGGTCAGCTATTTCCTGCTGCACCGCCTAGCTGTGCCCATCCAAGCCTCTGACATTCAAGGCCAAGGAGGCGCCATGGTGGGAGCCATGATGCAAAAGGCCATCATCCATGGCCTGGCAAACGCCGGGCAGTACATCGTGCCACTGCTTTGCCTGGCAGCGGCAGCGCTCTCAGCCTGGCGGCGCAAACAGCGCCAAGCGCTGGTTTCGGACGTGGCTCAAGCACGCAATGCTGACGCCTTAGACGGCATGAGCTGGAGGGAGTTTGAGCTGCTGGTCGGTGAAGCCTACCGACTGCAAGGATACCGCGTGACAGAAATCGGCGTGGGCGGCCCCGATGGCGGCGTTGATCTCGTCCTGGCCAAGGGCTCTGAAAAATTCTTCGTGCAGTGCAAACAGTGGAAGGCCTACAAAGTCGGCGTAACCACCGTGCGCGAACTCTATGGCGTCATGGCTGCCAAAGGTGCCACGGGCGGCTTCGTGGTGACCTCGGGGCGGTTCACGACCGATGCCAAAGACTTCGCCCAAGGGCGCAACATCGAACTCGTTGATGGCCCCCGGCTCTTCGCAATGATTCAGCAGGCACGGAGCACACAAAGCCAACCAGCAACCACACATCACGAGATTCCCAGCTTGATGGGGAGCCCAGAACCCCAACCCAGAACGGCAGCCCCCGTCCCCCAGGCTACCGTCAAGGCCGCTGCCCAACCCGAATGCCCACGTTGTGGTGCTGCTATGGCACTGCGCACCGCCAGACAAGGGGCCAATGCCGGTAACACGTTCTGGGGTTGCATTACCTACCCCAAATGCCGGGGAACCGTTGCTGCCAGCTAGTTCGATTTTGAAACCAATGCGCTTCTTGTTTTCTTCACGTTTGAACCACACACGCCACCTTCATTGGTCGCTCGCACTGCTGGGCCTGTTGGGCTCCATCACTCCTGCCCACGCACAAAAGCCCGTCTACCGCTGCGAGACGGCAGGCAAGGTAAGCTACTCGTATGCGCCTTGTATGGGGGCCAAGGAAATCGATGCAACACCCACACAGGGCATAGACAAAATGACCGGTGCCAGCCGTAAGGGTGCTGATGTACGGCGGGATGAACACAATGCCTTGATGGCCGATGCCTTGAAGCCACTGACGGGAATGAGCCCTGAACAGTACCGGGTCTACAAGCATCGATTCAAGCTCAGTCCCAGAGACAAGGCGGAATGCACACGGCTGGATACCGAGTTGCCAGAACTCAAACAGCGTGCTGCCACAGCCCCTCCCAGTGACAAAGCTTTGGCCGACGTGGAGCTGTACAAGGCACGCAAACAGTTCAACGACTTGAACTGCTAGCTCAGATCCCCTTGAGCAGGGTCAGCACCTGCTCCGGCACTGCATTGGCTTGCGCCACCATGGCGGTGCCTGCGTTTTGCAATATTTGTTGACGCGCGAGTTGTGCCGCCTCTTGGGCAAAGTCTGCATCGACGATGCGCGCGCGGGCGGCAGCGGTGTTCTCTGACGAGATGTCCAAGTTGGCAATCGTGGCTTCAAAGCGCGACTGCACAGCACCGAGTTGCGCCCTTGCACTGCTGACGCGATTGATGGCCGCATCAAAAACCTGCAGTGCCTCGTTTGCTTTTCTGGTTGAAGCAAAAGAGACATCGTCCAGTGCCACCTGCTTGCTTGCCCCTCCGCGTATCAGCCCTGTGCGAATCTCATCTCCGTTGATGTCATAGTCAAATTTGGCATCACCCTTGAAGCTAAAGGAGCTATCGGACACGAGCTCCAGGGCACTGATAGCGTAGACATCATCAGTGCCAAAGACGCCACTGCCAAGCGTGCTGGGAAACACGGATGGGGCAGTCCATCCAGCTGATGTCGCTTGTCCAGATTCCTCCCACCCAAAATCCGCCAAAACAATATCTGCGGCAGGGTTGGTGTCATTCATGATGTGAAGGTTTTCGCCTTCAGTGTTGACCAGCCTGAAAAACGGCCGTCCTCGATCCAAGAAGAAGTTCTCTGCCCGCACGCCCGTCACGCCAGTTGCTCGATTGATTGCATCCATTGCGTCCAATGCAGCATTGGGTGATCCGTCCCAAAAGAATGACACGGACTGCGCCTTGCTGTAATCCTCACCGGCGACCAAACGCAAGGTGATCTGACCTGAGAAGTTGGGCATGCCGGTAAAGGACAGGCTAGCTTCAGCAGTTGCCTGGATTTCCGGCTCAAATTCTTGGCTGTTGATGAGCCTTGCCACCTCCCCGACATTCCACACGCCGTCAATTGGCAGCACCTGCCCCTGAATCTCCAACTTCCTGCCGGTGGCACCCGTTGCTATGGAGTTCATCCAATTGTTGAAGTCACTTTTGCCAAAGTCTTGGAAGCGCGGCCAATCCAGGTCTCCCGTGTTCCCCGTCAAAGACGTAGATACCTTGTGAAAGCCCAAGGCGTTCGCTTTCAACGCAGGCACTGACACATCAATGGTCTGCCCAGCGTTGGCCCCCACCTGAAACGTCTGTGCAGTGAAGCTTCCGTCCAAGAGCTTGTGGCCGTTGAAGTTGGCCGTTTGCGATATGCCCTCAAACTCTTGCAGCAGTTGGGAATATTCGGCGAACAGCGCTTGTCGGTCACTCCGGGAGTTGGTGCCGTTGGCCACCTGCACAGCCAACTCGCGGCCACGTTGCAGGATGTCAGTCATCTTCTGCATTGAGCCTTCTGCCACCTGAGCCAGCGAGATTCCATCGTTGGCGTTGCGTTTAGCTGCGTTCATCCCTTTGACCTGCGTGAGCATGCGTTCGCTGATCGCCAAACCCGCCGCGTCGTCCTTGGCGCTGTTGACGCGCAGACCCGAGGACAGACGCTGCATCGTCGTGGCAAGCTCAGCTTGGTTCGCGTTCAAGTGGCGCTGAGCATTCAGCGAGGGGATGTTGGTGTGCAGTTTCACCATAGCTGAACTTCACCATGACTCAGCCCATAGGCAGTGTTTGCAGCTTGCGTATCGACTTCAGGCCAAGACCTGGATGAGGGCCGGCTCCTCCATCGCATCCACGTCATCTCCATTGCTGCCACCTTTCTGCGCCGCTTCAGGCCGTTTCGGAGCCTTTGCCTCAAAAAACTACGTATTACGTAGTTACAAGAATACTTGGATGTACTGGTGGCAATGGCATAAATTGCTCCGCAAAAACTACGTAATACGTAGTATCGAAATGGGCAAGAAGCAGCGAATTGCGGGGCCCTGAGTGCTAGGGCGCATGTGGTCGATCGGTGCGAGGAGGTGGCTCCCGCTCTGTCGGGAAGATGCAGGAGCTAGGTGAGTCCAGCTACTCCAACTCGGCCATCACCTTGAGGCGGCCTTTGCTGCGTGCCGTTAGCAGGTGGATGCACTCGTCACGCTTGAGCTTGTTGGTGAAGGAGATATGGCGCGAACCGAACTCGCCATGAATGAACACGCGTTTGCCAGCTTGACGTGTGATTTGATCAATGGCGTCCAGCGGCACACTGTCCAGCGACGTGAACTGGCGCAGCAGAGGAACCACGAGAAGCATGTCTCCAATGTCCAGGCTTTCCTCGTTAGGCCGGAAGAACACGACACCCTTGTCGTAATCCACGATCACACCCAGGAAAGCGTAGGCCTGCGCTTTGCCCATCCAGATCAAAAGCACAAGCCCCAGCGGCAACGTGAGCACCTGCGTCAATGGGATGTAGTGGTACAGCACTACAACAATCATGTAGTACGCATAGCCCAGCACACCGCTGATAAAAAGAGATGTGCCTTGCGCTCCGATGTCAAAAATACGACGGGCATGCGGCCCCGTCAGGTACTGCTTCTTTAGACGCGAGAAGTAGTACAGCGAAAACACCAGCGTTGCCAGGACTGCTGGAATGATGAGGAACAGGAAAACGCCATCGTACTCGTCCTTCTTGGTTGCCATCTTTTCCCTCTGTATTTATTTGATGCCCGAGCACTACGGCTCAGCCCCATGCCGACACGTAGCTACGTAACTCGTAGTATCGAGAATAACGCAAAACTACGAGTCTCGTAGCCTTTTAAGGCGCGAGATGAGCGATGCGGATCGACAATGGGGCGCGAGGCTGAAACAGGCGAGGTTGGCGGCGGGCCTGTCCCAGAAGATGCTGGGGATCGAGGCAGGGATTGATGCTTTCGTGGCGAGCACGCGGATCAACCGTTACGAACTGGGTATCCATCGCCCCGACTTGCTCACCGTGCGCAAATTGGCCAAGGTGCTGGATGTGCCCGTTGCGTTCTTCTTTGCGGATGAGGAAGACGAGATCGCTGAGCTTCTGTTTCGCTACGGCAAGGTCGAACCAAGTGTTCGTACGGCGGTTCGGAAACTGTTGGCTGAGTAGTGGCCACTGGGTTGCCGCAGGAACCAGCCAGAGGAAAAAATCGGCCCCGCCCTCCCTCACTTGAGGTTGGTAGTGAAGTGCCTCAAGCAAGAGCTTCCAGCCCCTTGCGCTTGAGCAGGCCCAGCACGCGCGACGAGCAAGCCCGCCAGGGCGCTTATCGCCAGTTTCCCGTTGAGCCACTCATGACGTGGTGGTGTTCACAAGCGCCGCGCATCGTACTCCCGTAGGGACTTCAGATCCATGAAGCTCGCTTTGTGCAGATCCGTGCCAGTGTCATGCAGTGCGGCCAGCAGCGGTCTACAAGCTTCTTTTGCCTTGACAGTCCTTGCAGCTTACATACAGGGGCTTACCAGCCACGAGGGCATTGACGCCTGTGCCGAAGCAGACGGCAATGTCTCTACAGGTTTTTTCCGGTGCTGCCTTTTTACCTGGATGAAATGTGCAAGACAGGTAGGGCGGCACGGTCGAAATGAATCACTGCACGCCAGACTTTCAACTTTGCACCCCCAGTTCCGCAAAGTTGCTGATCTTCACCGCCCCATCGGGAAACCGTGCAATGACCTCCAGCTCGCCCCCCATCGCTTGGATGTGGCTGCGTAGCGTTGAAAGATACATGTCGGTGCGCTTCTCCATCTTGGCGATGGAGGGCTGCTGCACATGCAGCACGTCCGCCAGCATCTTCTGCGACAGCCCCCGAGCTTGGCGCAACTCGTGCAGTGGCATCTCATTCAGCATGGTTTGCGCGAGTTCAGCGGCCTGCGCGCGCGCTTCAGGGCTCATGGCAGCCCGCAATTCAGAAAACTTCTTAGCCATCTATTTCTCCTTCACGGCGAAGCTGGTCAAGATGCTCGTCATACAACCGATCAGCGATTGGCACATGTACTTCATACCAGCGGTCATCACCGGTCTTATCCCCGCCGATCAATAAAATTGCCATTCGGCGGGGGTCAAAGGCATACAGCGTGCGAAACGGCCGCCCGCCGTGCTGCGTGCGCAATTCGCGCATGTGCCCGTGGCGTGAGCCATTGATACCACTGCTGTGGGGGTGACCGAGTGATGGGCCACGCTCTTCCAGCAACGCTACCGAAGCTGCCAAGGACACTTGCTCCTGCTCAGACAAGCCTTCCCACCACGCTTCAAACTCATCGGTGTACTCAACGTCCCAAGACATAGTTAAATATAGCCTCCAAGGAATATTCCGTCAAGGGAATGGAGCCTGGCGTTCACAGCGAGTGCTCAGCCCACGCCTGCATCATCGCGCGCCGCTTCTCCAGCATGTCCCCGCGCCGGTAGGCTGCCTCCACCTTGTTGCCCACGATATGCGCCAGCGCCATTTCGGCCATTTCCTGGGGGTAGTCGGTGGCTTCTGCCGCCCAGTCCCGAAACGAGGATCGGAACCCGTGCACGGTGATGTCGTCGCGCTGCATGCGCCGCAGCACGGCGGTGAGCGTCATGTCGGAGAGGGGTTTGTGGTCACGCGTGCTCGGGAACACGATGTCGGTATCCACCAGCTTGGTGTCCCTCAAAGACTCCAGCAGTTGCACGGCGGCATCCGACAGCGGTACGCGGTGCTCCTTTCCGGCTTTCATGCGCTCGGCGGGGATGGTCCACAGCTTGTGTTCAAAGTCCACCTCGTACCAGGCCATGCCGCGCACTTCGCCTGAGCGCGCGGCGGTGAGGATGGTGAACTGCAAAGCCAGCGCACCGATGCCGCTTTGCTTGCGCAGTTCGGTCATGAACGGTTTCATGTCGCGCCACGGCAGTGCAGCGAAGTGCTTTGATTTGGCGACTTTGGAGCGTGCGGGTAGCAATGCGTCGAGGTGGCCTTTCCAGCGCGCGGGGTTGTCTCCCGTGCGGTACCGGTGCACGGTGGCCCAATCCAGCACGGCTTCCAAACGACCCCGCAGGCGCGAGGCGGTTTCTGCCTTGGTGTGCCACACGGGTTCAAGCACGCGCATGATGTGCGCGGTTTCAATCAGCGCGACATCCATCTTGCCGATGATGGGGGCTGCGTAGGTTTGCAGCGTGTTGGTCCACTGGTCGGCGTGCTTGGCATTCTTCCAACCCGAGCGGTGTGATTCGATGTAGCGCTCGGCACAGCTGTCGAACGTGACCGTTTTGGCTTGCTCGGCACGCGCCACCGCAGCGGCTTGCTGCTTGACTTGAATGGGGTCGATGCCTTGGCGCACCTGACGGCGCCAGGCCATGGCTTTGTCGCGGGCATCGGCCAGGGAGACTTCGGGGTATGGCCCCAGCCCCGTCCAGCGCTCACGACCGTTGGAGGCGTAGCGCAGAATCCAGGATTTGGAGCCCCCTTCGGTGACTTTCAACCACAGGCCGGCACCATCGCCATGCATGCCGGGCTCCTTGAGCCTGGTGGCTTGCAATTGAGTGAGTTTGTTGGCTTTGACCATGGGTGGAGTTCGACGGAGACGAGAGCCAAATTTTGGCCTCGTTATACGGAAAAGTATACGGAAAAAACACGAGATTGAGAGATGCCATCAGAAACACCGTGAAACAACAAAACGCATAAGTCATTGTTTTTATTTGGTTAATTTCTGATTTATTGCGATTTCCTGACGCAACGTGAAACCCGGATTCGACTGCCGCCCTCTCCGCCATACAAAGCTCGTAAGCGCTTGATTGCTAAGGGAATTGAAGTTTTTAGCAGGCAGCACTTATCAAAGTAAATATCAAAAGCCGTAGCGAGAAATCGTTGCGGCTTTTGTCTTTTCGGGGGCGCTCTAGCCATCCATGACGGCGAGCCGCCGCTGTCTTTGCAGGACTGCGAAGCTTTTCAGTGCTCGATCTGTGCACCAGCCCCGTGCTACGGTAAAAAAGCCGACGCTCCAACTCACCGCGCAGCGCACGGCACTCGCTCGCACGGCAGCTGCCTTATCAGGCAGCGACATGCCAACAGCATCCTCGCAAGCGTCGAGAGATTTTGTTTGCGAACTTCTAACTCATGACACTAGGAGTGGAAAACAAAAAACGCCAACGACAGCCACAGCGCAGTCATGACGCCATTCAGGCTCATGGCCAGCGCTGCGAAAGCCCCCGCCGTTCCGCTGATCTGCAACGCACGGGCAGTGCCAATCGCGTGGGCGGTCAGTCCGAGCGCAAACCCTTGTGCGGCGTCATCCAGCGGGCCTAAAACCCTTCGCAGCACAGGCCCGGATAGCATGGTCCCTGCAATGCCTGTCAGAGCCACAGCCGCCGCCGCCAATGGGACAAGACCGCCGAAATGGCCACTCAGGCTGGTTGCAATTGGCATCGTCGATGACTTGGGCGCCAACGACATCAACGTCTGCGCATCGCCACCAAAAGCCCATGCAATCAGGACCGCCGACCCTATGGCTACCGCCGAACCGACGCACAGAGCGGCGGTAACAGGCAACCAGATGCTCCGGAGTCGGGAAAGCTGCCCGAACAGCGGCACGGCCAGCGCCACGGTCGCCGGCCCGATCATGAACACCAGCGGCGCCACCGCAATAAAGTAGTTTTCGTAGGAAGTTCCCGTCGCCAGCAGCAGCGCGACAACAACCGCAGTACCGGTAAGCACGGGCAGCAGGAAGGGGTGGCCTGCGCTGCGACGATACAACGTCATCGTCGAAAAGTAGGCGGCCAGCGTCACGCCTGTCCACAACAGGCTGGCGTCACCTGGAAAGGCCGCGAACCAGGCTACGGCACCGGCGAGCGCACTCAACGTTTCAGGCATCATGGCGGGCAGCCCTTTCCTGACGTTTGAGCATCCACTGGAATGCCCAGGCCGTGGCGATTAGCGATAGGACAGCCCCCAACACGCAAGACGCCACGAATGGCAACCACTGGGCCCGGACATGTTCGAGCTGCGCGAGGATGCCGGCGATGAAGGGAATGAACAGCAGCATCAGGTTCTGCAGCAGCGCCTCGCTCGTGCCCTGCAACTCCGGGCTTACGCGTCCTCGGATTAGCAACGCCGCAAGCAATAGGAGCATGCCGATCAGGCCACCCGGTAAAGGCAGGTGAAGCAGCCTAGCCAGGAATTCTCCGACGAGCTGCAGCACCACCAGTATTGTTAGGGCGCGTATCACAAGCTGGCTCCTCGAACGCTCAGAGAGCACGCCCAAAGAGGGGCGGTCACCGAGGATAGATCGACGGACTCTGGACGCTCGAATCCAGAAACACCTTCCAGCAGCAGAAGCGCTTCCCCAAAATCAATCTCCAGCAGCGTAGCCATGGGCCTCCTGTATCAACGCAATCGGTATTGCGCGCCAATCGACGCTCAGCGAACTCGACATGGGAAAAGCACCCTGCGTGTCGAAAAAGAATGCCCACACAAGGCGCACATGGTCTCCATCAACCGCCAAGCCCCCCTGATCTTGCCTAGACAATGGCATGAACACCTCGCCGTGGCTTCTGCGCAATCAGCATTGCAACCGCCCGAAGTGCCTGGGCCAACTCAGCCTGGTCACGCGCTCCCCCCAAGGAGATGCGTACCGCGTCTTCCATGACAGGCTCCAAACTGAACGATTGGGCACAAGCCACGCTGACTCCGGCCCCATCCAGCGCATGGGCAAAACTGTGCTGATTCCAATGCGTTGGCAGCGGCATCCAGACATGTATCCCGGTGGGATGCGCCTGCGACTGTGCGGGCAGCAGCGATCGGGCGAGAGTCTGCCGGGCCCGCGCTTCGCGCTGGATTTCCTGAACGAGTTGTCGAGCGCCCCCACTGCGGATCCAGTATTCGACAAGCGCCCCAAGCAGTGGAGATCCACCCATGCTCACCCCACGCAATGCTTCCAGGAGAGGGCCGCCGTCATCACCGCGCGGCGGCAGGACGAACGCCGTGCGCAGTGCGGGGGACAGGCACTTCGACAACGAAGCCAGATAGTAGGTCTGCACACCGCCATTGAGCGCAGCAATGGGGGGAGGCACATCATTCAAGAGGAAGCGATACGGATCATCTTCGATCAATGTCATGCCCAGTCGCGCCAGCGTCGAGGCAATCTGCTGGCGACGGTTCTCCGGCATGGTTCTCGTCGTAGGGTTGTGCAACGTCGGATTCAGGTACAGCAACTGGGCGCGGGAACTACGGTGCGCATGTTCAATCGCGTCCGGCATGACCCCGTCATCGTCAATGTCGAGTCCGATGACCTGCAGACCGAGCTGACGAGCGGCTTGCAGGAAACCCGGATAGGTCAGCTTTTCGCACAGCACGGTCTGACCGGGACGTGTTGTCGACAAGAGAATCGCGAAAAGCGCAGCCTGAGCCCCTTCGCTTAGGAGGAGTTGTTGACCCGCCACGTCACCGAGTGCTGGCCGTAGCCAGGCCCGGGCAGCCTGAACAGCTGAGGCACTCGAAGCGTTGCCCGGATATCGAGACAACACATCGATTGACTGGCGTGCCAGTACATCCTGCAAGCCCGCCTGGATCCGCGCGACCATCGAACCATCCGCAGGCTGCGGCGGCGTGTTCATGGCCAGATCCACCTGATGCGGCCCCGTTGGCCCAGCATCACCCAGGACAAAGGAGCCGCGCCCACCGAAAGATGCAATCAAGCCTCGGTCTCGCGCTTCTGCGTAGGCGCGGGTCACCGTCGTGAGATCCACCTGCAGCTCTGCCGCCAGCCAGCGTTGTGATGGCACCTGATCGCCTGCATGCAGTTGGCCGGACTGTATGGATTTTGCAATGAGGTCTGCAATCTGGAGGTAGCGCGGCCCCGAGCCCGTGGACAGAGGCTTGACCCAGGTGTTTCGTGCTTTTTTGTTCATCTCTTGATCTGGTTCCGCATACGAGGCGATTGCCAATTCATGCGAGTCACCATAGAATAATGCATACACAACATGATTTTATCCATACATGATGTTTTTGTATGGATTTGCATAAGCTGATCGCTGCGCCACGCATCATGAGCGGACAGGCGTACCGAGGTGATGCACAGGAGTTGCCCCGATGACTGATTTCCGCGTTGTTTCTGCCAGCCAAGTCGAAGATGGCGTAGCTGTTTGGCTTACTGACAAGCACACACGGGTCGGGGCACTAGCCCAAACCCAGCCCCTTGCCCGCCCCCGCACATTGCTTGGGCGCCTCTCTCAGAACAGGCAGGCATGACCATGCTCGACTTCAGCGCCTTGGACCTCGCCAGGATTCAATTCGGCTTCACCATCTCCTTTCACATCATCTTTCCGGCCATCACCATCGGTCTGGCGGCCTTCCTGGCTGTGCTTGAAGGCCTATGGCTGTGGAAAAACGATGACACCTACCTCGAGCTCTACCACTTCTGGTCCAAGATCTTTGCGGTGAACTTCGCCATGGGCGTGGTCTCCGGCTTGGTGATGGCTTACCAGTTCGGAACCAACTGGAGTTTCTATTCACAGTTCGCGGGCAGCATCACGGGCCCATTGCTGGTCTACGAGGTACTGACCGCCTTCTTCCTGGAAGCGGGCTTCCTGGGCGTCATGCTCTTTGGGTGGAACAAGGTGGGGCGCAGTCTGCACTTCTTCGCCACGGTCATGGTCGCCCTCGGCACGATGATCTCGGCTACATGGATCCTGGCATCCAACAGCTGGATGCAGACACCGCAAGGCCATGAGGTCATCAACGGAGTGGTCGTTCCAGTGGACTGGATCGCGGTGATTTTCAATCCGTCCTTCCCCTACCGCCTAGCCCACATGGTGACGGCAGCAATGCTTGCTACGGCATTGTTTGTTGGCGCTTCGGGTGCCTGGCACCTGCTGCGGGGACATCGTCAACCTGCGGTCAAGCGCATGTTTTCGATGGCGCTGTGGATGGTGCTCTTCACCGCACCTCTGCAAATTTTCATTGGCGACATGCACGGGCTCAATACCCTCAAACACCAGCCTGCCAAGATCGCCGCGGTTGAGGGCCACTGGGAGAACACCCCTGGAGAAGGCGTCCCCCTGATCCTGTTCGGCCTACCCGATATGCAGGCAGAGGCCACCCGCTACAAGATCGAGATACCCAACCTGGCCAGTCTGATCCTCACCCACAGCAAGGACGGCCAGATCCCCGGCTTAAAGGAATTTGCGCCTGAGGATCGGCCCAACTCTCCCATCGTCTTCTGGTCTTTTCGAATCATGGCTGGGCTGGGCATGCTGATGTTGTTGCTCGGGCTGTATGGCGCCTGGGCGCGCTGGCGGCGGCGACTATACGAGAGCCTGTTACTGACACGTTTTGCACTTTGGATGGGGCCCTCCGGTTTGATCGCCATTCTGGCTGGTTGGTACGTCACTGAAATTGGACGTCAACCTTGGGTTGTCTACGGTCTGATGCGGACCAAGGATGCCGTTTCCAACCACTCTGCCATGACCCTCTCCATTGGATTGATCATCCTGGTCGCGATGTATCTGTTCATATTTGGCCTGGGCATTGCTTACATGCTGAGGCTAGTCAAGCAGGGGCCCGAAAGCCTGCACAGCGAAGCCGCACCGCATGGTCCTTCGATCAATCAAAGACCCGCGCGTCCGCTGTCCGCGGTCAATGAACCCATGTCTTCGACGACAAAAGCACCATAAAACAAGGGGTACACCATGGGAATCGATCTTCCCCTTATCTGGTTTTTGATCATCGGCTTCGGCATCATGATGTACGTCATCATGGACGGCTTCGACCTGGGAATCGGCATCCTGTTTCCGCTGATCCCTGGTCGCGAAGACCGCGACACCATGGTCAACACCGTCGCGCCGGTTTGGGACGGCAACGAAACCTGGCTGGTTCTGGGCGGCGCGGGCCTGATGGCCGCGTTTCCCAAGGCCTACGCCGTGCTGTTGAGCGCACTCTACATTCCCGCGCTGTGCCTGTTGGCTGGCCTGATCTGGCGCGGCGTCTCCTTCGAGTTCCGATTCAAGGCCGACGAAGCCCACAAGCCATTCTGGGACAAGGCCTTCATGGCGGGCTCTTTCGTGGCGGCCTTCTTTCAAGGCGTCATCCTTGGCGCGTTCCTCGATGGGCATCAGGTGGTCAACGGAGTTACCGTCGGCAATGCAATGAGTTGGCTCACGCCGTTCAGTGTGTTCGCCGGCCTGGGAATTGTCATCGCCTATGCACTGCTCGGCGCCACGTGGCTGATCCTGAAAACGGATGGGCTTTTACAAAGCAGGATCAAGGACATGACGCGTCCGATCCTCTTGGCCCTGTTGGCGGCGATGGTCATCGTGAGTCTCTGGACACCACTCACCCACGCCAGCATCGCGGCTCGCTGGTTCGACTGGCCCAACCTTGCATTCTTCGCGCCGGTTCCGCTCCTTGTCGTGGTATCGGCCTACGCCATACTTCGCTCGCTGCAAGGCACCCCGCATGCAGGGCCCTTCGTCTGGTCGTTGATTCTGGTGTTCCTAGGCTACTCGGGGCTCGTCATCAGCATCTGGCCTAACATCCTGCCACCGGACATCTCCATCTGGGATGCTGCCGCTCCACCGCAGAGCCTGGGATTCGCACTCGTAGGCGCATTGCTGATCATTCCCTTCATCCTGGCCTATACCGCATGGTCGTACTATGTCTTCCGTGGCAAAGTGAAAGCTGGAGATGGGTATCACTGAAATGAAGCACCCTGTCTCCCCCACCTACGGGTGGGGCAAACGCCTCATCTGGCTTGTCGCCATTTGGACCTGCAGCATCACCGCCTTAGGTGCTATGGCATGGGTGATGCGCATGATAATGCGCGCCGCAGGCATGGCCTCATAAGGTAGCCGCAGCATCCCGGACGATCATATCGTCGCTTGTGGAATAGCTGTGCGGATGCGCCGGGTGCTGAAGTCCCCTCGGAAATCAGCGCCCCCTCCTCCTCCGTCCCCTGAACGCCGGAATCACCCGGGAAACAGGCTTCGCTGCCCCGCCTGCTCCAGCGCCAGCAGCGCCTGCTTGCGCGGCAGGCCGCCACCGAAGCCGGTCAGGCGGCCGTCGCTGCCGATCACGCGGTGGCAGGGCACGATGATGGAAACCTTGTTGCCCCCATTCGCCGCCGCCACGGCGCGGAAAGCAGTGGGGCGGCCGATGGCGCGGGCCTGCTCGGCGTAGCTGCGCGTCTGGCCGTAGGGAATGGCGCATAGCGCCTGCCAGGCCTGCTGCTGGAACGGGGTTCCCACCAGGTCGAGCGGTACGCCGAAGCACTGGCGCTGGCCTGCAAAGTACTGCGCCAGCTCGGCGCCTGCCTGCGTCAGCACGGCGTTCATGCCTGCGCACGACGGCCCGCCACGCGCGGCCTCCACCTGGCGCTGCTCCCGCTCCACACCGTGCTGGCCCACAAACTCCAGCAGGCACAGCCCGTTGGGCGAGGCGATGGCGAGCATGTCTCCCAGCGGGGTCGGCAGGCGGCAGTGCAGCAAGGCCATGGACGTGGACTCCGATTTCAAGGAAAAAACGGTGCCAGCGCTTTCCCATCAAGCGCCAGAAGCTATCAAAACAGAAGCAACCTCAATCCTCGATGCCGCGTTGCGCGGGTATGCCGGCCTGGAAGGCATGCTTGACGAGCCGCATTTCCGTCACGGTGTCGGCGATGGCAACGATTTCCTCCGGACAGCGGCGCCCCGTGAGGCAGACGTGCACGTCCCTGGGGCGCGCCGCCAGGGTTTCGAGCACGTCCGGCAGCGGCAGCCAGCCATAGATCAGCGGATAGGTGATCTCGTCGAGCACCACCAGGAAGTACGCCCCCGAGAGGATGGCCGCGCGCGCCTTGGCCCAGCCGTCGCGCGCGAGCTGGGCCGAGTGTTCCAGGTCCTTGCTCTTCCAGCTGAAGCCATCGCCCAGGCCCTCGATGGGCAGCCCCACCTGCTCGGCCAGGCGGTGCTCGCCGAAGCGCGCGCTGGGCACCTTCATGAACTGGAACACCTTCACGGCCTTGCCGCGCCCGGTGGCGCGGAACGCCAGGCCGAAGGCGGCCGTGCTCTTGCCCTTGCCGTCGCCGGTATTGACGATGACCAGGCCGCGGCGCTCGCCTTCGGCCTTGTCATAGGGTTTGTCGCTGGGGGGCGTTTCGATCTGCATGGGCAAGCGGCGTGTGTTTCCTTAAGGGGCACCGAGGATACACGCCGCCACAAAGCACCCACCCGGCCTGCTGTCATGAAACCGCAACATGGGACGTGCAACATTTCCTCACACTTGCTCCGTGCAGCCTCCATGCCAGAGACCTCCGTTTACCTGAGCGACTTCCGCCCCCACTTGCGCCAGCCGAGCGCGGCGGATCTGTGCCTCCCCGTGCCCTGCATGACGCCGGAGGAAACCAACGAGAAAGTGCTCGAAGTCTTCGCGCAGCACCGCGACCTGGTCAGCCTGCCCGTGGTGGAAGGTGCGCAGCCCATCGGCCTGATCAACCGCAACATCTTCCTGTCGCAGATCAGCAAGCCGTTCCGCATGGAACTGTATGGCCGCAAGAGCTGCATCGCCTTCATGGACAAGGAGCCGCTGGTGGTGGAGGCCTCGATGGACATCGAGGCGCTGACCTTCAAGGCCGTGGAGTGCGGCGAAAAAGCGCTCTCGGATGGTTTCATCATCACCCGCGATGGCCAGTTCGCAGGCGTGGGCAACGGCCTGCAGCTCATGCGCGTGGTGGCGGACATGCAGGCCGCGCACAACCGCCAGATCCTGCACAGCATCGAGTATGCGAGCGTGATCCAGCAGGCCACGCTGCACAGCTCGCGCGAGGTTCTGGCCCGCGTCTGCCCGGTGGCGGACCTGGTCTGGGAGCCGCGCGACATCGTGGGGGGCGACTTCTACCAGTTCCACGCCAAGGACGGCGGCTGGTTCGCCACCGTGGCGGACTGCACCGGGCACGGCGTGCCCGGTGCCTTCATGACCTTGATCGCCTCCAGCAGCCTGGACCAGGCCGTGCGCCAGCACGGCGCCCGCGACCCGGCGGCGCTGCTCGCGCAGGTCAACCGCAGCATCAAGCAGATGCTGGGCCAGGTCGACGGCCAGGATGGCACGCCGGCCTCGGACGACGGCATGGATGCCGCCTGCTTCTGGTTCGAGCCGGCGTGCGGGCGGCTGGTCTTCGCGGGGGCGCGCCTGTCGCTGTTCGTGCTGCGCCCGGGCGCCGATGCCGTGGACAGCATCGACGGCCAGCGCAAGGGCGTGGGCTACGTGGACAGCGCATTCGACTTCGCCTGGCACAACGTGGAACTGGCGCTGCCGCCCGGCAGCCTGGTGTTCGTCACCACCGACGGCCTCGTCGACCAGGTGGGCGGCGCGCGCGCCATCGCCTTCGGCAAGCGCCGCATACGCGAGCTGCTGCTGGAGCACGCGCACGGCACGCCCGCCGAGGTGAACCGTGCCATGCGGGCCGCGCTGGGCGCCTGGCAGGGCACGCAGCACCGCCGCGACGACCTGACTTTCTTCTGCTTTCGCACCTGATTGAGCACCGCATGCGCGCCAGCCCCATCGCCGACAGATACGGCCCGTTCCTCGACCTGGCGCACCAGCACCAGGTCATCTTCTACTACGTCGGGTATTTCTCCCAGAACATCGTCGCTGCCATGGCGGAGGCGGTGAAACTGCAGCTCGAAGTGGCCGGCGTGTCCGGCCCCACGCGGCGCAAGCTGTTTTCCGCGTTCATCGAGATGGCGCAGAACATCATCCACTACTCGGCCGACACCCTCACCCCGCCGAGCCTGGACGACGGCGAGCTGCGCCATGGATCGGTCTGCATACGCCAGGAGAGCGATGGGCGCTTCCTGCTGCTGTGCGCCAACCCCATCGACCCCGAAACGGCCCACGGCCTGCGCGCCAAGCTGGACACGCTGCGCAGCATGACGCTGGACGAGATCAAGCAGGCCTACCGCCAGACCCTGCGCGAGGAAAAGCCCGAGGGCAGCAAGGGCGCCGGCATGGGCTTTCTCACCGTGGCACGCGACGCCCGGGAGCCCCTGGAGTTCGACTTCGCCCCCGCGGACAGGGCGGGCGGCCCTCCCGTATTCTATCTCAAGGCGGCGCTGTGAACCGCCCTGGCAACGAATCGAGATAACGCATGGACAACCTCTACATCGCACCGACACCAAGCTCCCCGGAAGTGGACTTCCGCTTCGACACCCACCGGCTCAGCCTGCGCGGCGAGTCCTACCCGGAAAACGCCGCCGCGTTCTACGCCGACGTGATCGCACAGCTCAAGGCCTATCTGGCGCAGCCGCAGGACCGCCCCATCGACGTGCAAATCGCCCTGGCGTACTTCAACAGCTCCAGCACCAAGATGCTGTTCAACCTGATCGAAGCGCTCAACGACGCCGCCCAGGCAGGCCGCCAGGTCGACCTGCACTGGTACCACGACGAGGAAGACGACACCCTCTTCGAGTTCGGGCAGGAGCTCAGCAGCGACTTTCCCGCCCTGCGCTTCCTGAGCCATCCGGTGAGGCCCGCCTGAATGCAAGTCCCGTCCATCCTCTCGCCGCCCGACCTCTTCGGCGCCGAGCACCAGGCCCTGCTGGCGGCGCAGGCGGCCCACGCGGCCGGCGCCGCCACGGGCGCCGCCGCGTGCCACCAGGCGCTGGGCGACCTGCTGGCGGCCTACGAACGCCTGCTGCGGGAAACGCGCCGGCTCGTGCGCCGCAGCGACCGGGCGGAGCTGGAGATGACGCGGCTCAACCAGCGCCTGCAGGACCTGGCCGCCGAGCTGGAGCACCGGGCCACGCATGACCCGCTGACCGGCGTGTTCAACCGGGCGGCGATCATCGAGCACGTCAACCGCACCTTCGCGCGCCAGGACCTGGGCCTGATCGTCCTGGACATCGACCACTTCAAGCGCGTCAACGACGCCTTCGGCCACCCGGTGGGCGACACGGTGATCCTGGGCGTCATCGCCTGCCTCCAGCAGGCCGTGCCGCCAGCCGCGGAGATCGGCCGCGTCGGCGGCGAGGAATTCACGGTGCTGCTGCCGGGGCAGGACATCCAGGCCAGCGAGCAGGTGGCGCACGCGGCACGCCAGGCCATCGCATCGCACCGCTTCCGCCTGCCCGATGGCAGCGGCATCACGGCCAGCTTCGGCGTGAGCTGGCTGCCTTGCGGCCATTGCTTCGACGATGCCTACGACCTCGCCGACCAGGCCCTGTACGCGGCCAAGCGCGCCGGCCGCAACCGGGTGGTGCGGGCGCCCATCCCCGAGCATGCCTAGCGTGCTGTCCCGCCAGGAGCCGCACGCCATGCAACCGATGGACCCGCATTCAGCGCCAGGCGACCTGCACAGCCGGGAGCTGCTCGAACGCCTGCACCGCGCGGCCTACTACGACCCCCTGGTGCAGCTGCCCAACCGGGCGCTGTTCATCGAGAAGGTCGATGCATGCGTGCAGCGCCAGGCACAGGACCATGTCCTGGCGCTGGTGGACATCGACGACTTCAGCGCCACCAACGACCTGATGGGCCACCGCTTCGGCGACCGGCTGCTCGGCGCCGTCACCCGCTGCCTGGCCCATGCCCTGCCCGCCAGCGTGCTGCTGGCCCGGGTGGGCGCAGATACCTTCGGCATCCTGGGCTGCGCGCAGGAGGTGCAGCCCCACCGGCTGCTGGAATGCGTGCGCCAGCCCCTGGCCATCGAAGGCACGCCGCACAAGGTTTCGCTGACCTGCGGCTACGTGCTGCTGTCGGGCGGCACCCGCTGCGGCGACGACCTGGTCAAGGACGCGACCATCGCGCTCAAGCGCGCCAAGCGCGACCACCGGGGGCAGCACCTGCGCTATTCGCCCCAGATGGGCGCCGAGGCGCGCCGCCGCGCCAGGCTGCTGTCGGACCTGCGCGCCGCCATCGAAGGGGCGGAGCTGTTCCTGGTCTACCAGCCGCAGATCCACCTGGGCCACGGCGCCCTGGTGGGCCTGGAGGCGCTGCTGCGCTGGCGCACCCGGGACGGCACGCTGGTGCCGCCCGACCAGTTCATCCCCATGGCCGAGCACTCCGGGCTGATCGTGGCGCTGGGCCAGTGGGTGCTGTCCACCGCATGCCAGGCCATGCGCATGCTCCTGGACGCCGGGCTGGCGCCGCAGCGCATGGCCGTCAACGTCTCGATGGTGCAGTTGCGCGACCCCGGCTTCCTGGAAAGCGTGTATGCCGCACTGGCCGCAAGCGGCCTGCAGGGCCAGCACCTGGAGCTGGAAATCACCGAATCCGTGGCCGTGCTGCCCACGCAGTTGCTCGAATCCACGCTGAGCGCGCTGCGCGCCCGGGGCATCACCGTGGCCATCGACGACTTCGGCACCGGCTACTCGTCGCTGAGCTGCCTTGAGCGCCTGCCGCTGGACCGCATCAAGATCGACCGCAGCTTCGCGCAGCAGCTCGGCGTGCCCCATGGCGCGCGCATCGCCGAAATGATCGCGCAGCTCGGGTGCAAGCTCGGCCTGCAGGTCCTGGCCGAAGGCATAGAAGACCACGCGACCCAGCTGGCGCTGCTCGCCATGGGGTGCCACGAAGGCCAGGGCTACTACATCGCCCAGCCCATGGAGCTGCCCGCGCTGTCCGACTGGCTCAGGCGCCAGGCCGCCCTCACCCTGGCGGCCTGAACCACGCTCATACGGGTTTGCATTCAACCGTATAACGAGGCGGGAAGCCTACGATCAGTGCTGTAGCACGGCAAGGCGAACCAACGACGTTAGACGGTTGAAGGCGAATCCGTATCAGGCGTCAGACACGCGGCAGCGCCATCCACATGCCGTCGATCTGGCGCACCTGGATGCGGCGCCCGAACACCTGCTCCAGCGCGGCATGGGTGGCGCCGTCCCGGCAAGCGCCGTGATGCACCACGCGGCCCGCGTCCATGATGACCATGTCGTCGGCCTGCAGCGCGATGGAGACTTCGTGCAGCACGCTGACCACGGTGCCGCCGCCCGCGACCAGGGCGCGCACGGTGTGCAGCCAGTCGGTCTGGTGCGGGGGGTCGAGGTTGGCCAGCGGCTCGTCCATCAGCAGCACGCGCGCCTGCACGGCCAGGGCGCGGGCCAGCAGCACCCGCTGGCGCTCGCCGCCCGAGAGTTGGGCCAGGGGCCGGTCGCGCCAGTCCCAGGCCTGCGTGGTGCGCAGCGCCTGTTCCACTGCGGCATGGTCAGCCGCGGCGGGTGGCGCCAGCCAGGGCTGGTGCGGCAGGCGACCGAGCATGGCGACGTCGTAGCTCGCGAGGTCGTCGGCCGAGCCCTCGTTCTGCCCCAGCCATGCCAGCAGGAGGGCGCGCTCGCGCGCCGGGATGGCGTGCAAAGGGCGGCCCAGCAGCGCCAGATCGCCCTGCGCAGGCAACAGGCCCGCCAGCACCTTGAGCAAGGTGGACTTGCCCGCGCCGTTGGGGCCGACGATGCTGGTCCAGCGCGCCTCGGGCAGTTGCAGGTCGATGCCGTGCAGTATCGGGTGTTTTCCGATGCTGGCGCTTATCTGGCGGGCGCTGACAGCTATTGAATTCATAGTGCAGAGCTCTGCGAGGTGCGCCGGTGCATAAGCCACAGCAGGTAGGTGCCGCCCAAAGCGGCGGTGAGCACGCCCACGGGCAGCTCCTGCGGCGCGAGCACCCAGCGCGCCAGGATGTCCGCCGCGAGCAGCAGCACGGCGCCCATGAGGCTCGACAGCACGATGTGCCGCTCGTGCGTCACGCGCACGATGGAGCGCACGAGGTGCGGCGCGGCCAGGCCCACGAAGGCGATCAGCCCCGTCTGCGCCACCGCCGTGCCCGTGGCCAGCGCCAGCGCCGCCACCAGCCCCACGCGCATGGGCGCGAGCGGCAGGCCCAGGCTGGCGGCGGTGGCCTCGCCCAGCGTGAGGCCGTCGAGCGCACGCGCCAGCACCCAGGCCAGCACGGAGCACACGCCCCACGCGGCGGCCATCAGCGCGCAGGCCATCCAGCCGACGAAGCTGGTGGTGCCCAGGGTGAACGACTGCATGGACTGCAGGATGTCCGGCGAGGCCAGTTCCACCAGGTCGCGCAGCGCGCCCAGCACCACGCCCACGATCACGCCCGCCAGCAGCAGGCGCAGCGTGTGCTGCACGCCCTTGGCCAGCACCAGCGTGAGCCCCACGGCGCCCGCCGCGCCGATGAAAGCCATGCCCGTGACGCCCAGCCGCGTGAACCACTGCGCGGCCAGCGGCGAGGTGCCGAACAGCGCCATCGCCACGGCGCCGCCCAGCGCCGCGCCCGAGGCGCTGCCCAGCAGGTACGGGTCGGCCAGCGGATTGCGGAACAGGCCCTGCGCCACCGCGCCCGCCAGGCCCAGCAGCGCGCCCGCGAGCCACGCGCCTAGCGTGCGCGGCAGGCGGATGTCCCACACGATCTGGCGCGCCACGGGCTCGTCCCACATGCGCAGCACGCTCTCGAAGCCGGTGCTGCCCACGCCCACGCCGCACAGCAGCAGCGCCACGCTGGCGAACAGCAGCCACAGGGCGCACCACAGGGCGCGGCGGTGCGGGTTCATTTCGCCTTGTCGCTCAAGCACCGCGCCATGATGCGCGCGGCCTCGGCCATGCGCGGGCCGGGGCGCACCACTACGTCGGATTCGCCGGGGCCGAACACGCACACGCGCTGCTGGCGCACCGCTGCGATGCCCTGCCAGCCCGGGTACATCACCATGGGCTGCATGCTGCGGTTGCCGACCATGATCACGCTGGGGTTGGCGCGCACCACGTACTCGGGGTTCAGGCGCGGGAACGGCCCCAGGTCTGCCGCGACCACATTCACGGCGCCCAGGCGCGCCAGCGTCTCGCCGATGAACGACGCCGTGCCCGCCGCGTACGGGCCCCGGCTCACCTCGAAGTACACCCGCGCGCCGCGCGCCTTGGGGGGCAGCGACTGCACGGCCGCCTGCACGCCCGCGTCGATCTCGCGCCAGAGCCGGTCGGCGGCGGCCTGGGGCGCGGGCAGGTGCAGCGCGCGCGCCACGTCGCCGAGCACGCGGCGCACGTCGGCATGCGTCTTGGGTTCGAGCGCCAGCACCGTGAGGCCCAGCGCCTCCAGCCGCTCGCTGGCGCGCGTGCTGCTGGAGACCAGCACCAGGTCGGGCTTGAGGGCCACCACGGCCTCGATGCTCGGGTCGATGTAGCCGCCCAGTTGCGGCAGCTTCTTCACGGAGTCCGGCCAGTTGGAGAAGCGATCGACACCCACCAGCCGGTGGCACTCGCCCAGGGCGCAGACGCTTTCGGTCAGCGACGGCAGCAGGCTGGCGATGCGCTGCGGCGGCTGCGCGATGGTGACCACGCGGCCCCGGCCGTCGGTGATGCGCGCGGGCTCGGCGCGGGCCAGCCCGGCCATGAGCAGGGCCAGCACGAGCAGGATGGCAAGCACCCAGAGGATGCGGCGCAGGGGTGTGGGTTTCATGGGTTCTTCAGGAAAAGCGGCAAACCGGCCGCCATGAGGGTAACGCGCGCGCAGGCCTGGGCCGCCTGCTGGTTCAGCGCGCCCAGCGCATCGACGAAGGCGCGCACCTCGCGCCCCATCGGAATGACCCCCAGGCCGATTTCGTTGCCCACCAGTACAACGGGCCCGGGGGTCTGCCGAATTGCTTCAAAAAAAAGAGCTGCTTGCGCTTGCCAGTCCTGGGCTGGAGGCCGATTTGGCTCATATTCCGGCGCAGCGGCGGCGGGCATCAGCCAGTGGGTCAGCCACAGGGTCAGGCAATCGACCACGACCAGGGTCTCTGGCGTGCCGTGGCGCGCCAGCGCGCCGGCCAGGTCGCGCGGCTCCTCCAGCGTGGCCAGGCCCGGCACGCGCGCGGCGCGCTCGCGCTGGTGGCGCGCGATGCGTTCGCGCATCTCATCATCCCAGGCCTGGCCGGTGGCCACGAGCAGCGCGCGGTGCGCGGGCGACTGCGCCAGCCACTGGCGCGCCAGCAGCTCGGCGCGGCGCGACTTGCCGCTCTTTTGCCCGCCCAGGATCAGCTCGCTGCGCGCGATGGACTGCGGCGTGCTCATGCGCCCTCCGCGCCGAACAAGGCCGCCGTGGCCTGCGGGCTGGAGGCGAACCAGGCGTGGAAGTAGCTCGCCCGCAGGCCGCCCAGGTGGTACACGGCCTCGCCCGCGTCCCGCGCGGCGTCCTGCCCTGGGCGCGCGGTGCGTGCGTCCACGGGCGCCGTGCTGTCGCAGGTGGAGTAGTGGAAGGTATGGCCGCGCAGGCAGCCCTGCGGCAGCGCCAGTTGCTGCGGCCCCAGCGCAGCCAGGCGCCGCCGCATGGCCACGCGGCCGGGCAGCAGGCCCCACAGGGGCACGGTGCGGCCGTCGTGCAGCGTGATGGCCTCGCACAGCGCCATCATGCCGCCGCACTCGGCCCACAGCGGCTTGCCCGCCTGCACGTGGGCACGCAGGCTGGCCTGGAACGCGCCGTTGGCGGCCAGCGCCTCGGCATGCAGCTCGGGGTAGCCGCCGGGCAGCCAGACGGCGTCGCAGGCGGGCAGCGCGGCGTCGTGCAGCGGCGAGAAGAACACCACGCGCGCGCCCAGTTGCTGCAGTGTCTGCACGTTGCCGGGGTAGATGAAGCAGAAGGCCGCGTCGCGCGCCACGGCCACGGTGCGGCCCGCGAGCAGCGGCGCCACGGGCGGACGCGGCGGCGGCGCGGGGAAATCGACCGCGAAGCGCTGCAGGGCCTGCGCGTCCATGCGGCCCAGCGGCGTGGCGGCCAGCGCGTCGGCGGCTGCGTCCAGGCGCTGCAGCGCGTCGGGCAGCTCGTGCGCGGCCACCAGGCCCAGGTGGCGCTCGGGCAGCAGCGGCGCGCGCGCATCGTCGCCCGGCGCCAGGCGCGGCAGCGCGCCGAGCCAGTCGGCATCGTCGCGCAGGCCGGCGCGCAGCATGGCGGCATGGCGCTCGCCCGCCACGCGGTTGGCCAGCACGCCGGCCCAGGGCAGGCCCTCGCGGTAATGGCGCAGGCCATGGACGATGGCGCCCAGCGTGCCGCCCATGGCGCCGGCATCGACCACCGCGAGCACGGGCATGCCGAAGCGCTGCGCCAGGTCGGCCACGCAGTCCTCGCCGTCGAACAGGCCCATCACGCCTTCGACCAGGATCAGGTCGGCCTCGCGCGCGGCGGCGTGCAGGCGCGCGGCGCAGTCGGCGGGGCCGGTCATCCACAGGTCGAGCTGCTCCACTGGAGCGCCGCTGGCGAGCTGGTGCCAGTACGGGTCGAGGTAGTCGGGCCCGCACTTGAACACGCGCACGCGCCGGCCGTGCCGCGCGTGCAGGCGCGCCAGCGCGGCCGTGGCGGACGTCTTGCCCTGCCCCGAGGCAGCGGCGGAGACGACCAGGGCCGGGCAGCGTGCGCCGTGGCTCATGCCGTCACCGCGCGGGCGCCCACTTCAGGCCGACGAAGAAGGTGCGGCCGGCCGTGGCGTAGCCGCGTGCCAGCTCGTAGTCCTTGCCGGCCAGGTTGTCCAGGCGCACGACGACCTGGTAGTCGCGCGCCAGGCGGGTGCTGGCGTAGAGGTTGAACAGGGTGTAGCCGCCGAGTTCGGTGGTGTTGGCGTTGGTGTCGTAGCGCCGGCCGGAGGCCTGTGCCTCGGCCCCCAGCGTCCAGCCCGCGAGGCGCGTGTCGGCGCCCAGCACGGCGTGCTGCTTGGCGCGGCGGCCGAGCTGCTTGCCGGTGTCGAGGTTCTTGGGATTCTGCAGGTCGAGCGAGCCGCGCAGGTTCACGCTGCCCAGGCGGTAGGCGCCGGCCAGCGTCAGACCCTCGTAGCGCGCCTTGCCCACGTTGGCATAGCAGCCCGGGTAGGGGCCGGAGTTGCCGGGGCAGGTGCCGGTGCTGCCCTGCCAGTCGATCAGGTTGCTGACATTGTTGCGGTACAGCGTGGCCGAGAAATGGTTCGCGCCTTCGGCCCATTTCACGCCCAGCTCCACGTTGCGGCTGGTTTCGGGGCGCAGCGTGTCGTCGCCGTACAGGCTGAAGCGCTGGTACAGCGTGGGCGCCTTGAAGGCTGTGCCCGCCGAGGCGGTGGCACGCCAGTTCGGCGCGAAGGCGAAGCCGTAGGCCGCGCTGCCGGTGGACTTGCCGCCGAACTCGCTGTCGTCGTCATGGCGCGCGTTGAGCTGCAGCGTGTGCGCACCCAGGCGCAGGCCCCAGCCCAGCGCCAGCGCGTTCTGCGAGCGGTTGCGCGTGCCGCTGCTGACGCTCTCGTTGGTTAGCTCGTCCTCGCGCCGCTCCAGCGCCGCCGTGAGCTGGTGCGCGCCCAGGCGCAGTTCGTTGAAGAACAGGTAGCCACGCTGGCGGGTGTCGGTGAAGTAGACCGAGGGCTTGGTCTCGTAGCGGTCGCGCGAGTCGGTGACGGACAGGCGCGTCTTGTAGCTCTCGCTCCACTGCGCCTGCCAGTTCAGGCCCAGCGTCTGCAGGCGGTGCAGGCTGCGGTCGTCTGCGGTCTTGCTCACGTCGTAGCCGCTGTCGGTGTCGTTGTAGAGGAAGTTGCCCTCCAGGCGATGCGCCGTATTGAGCTGCCAGCCCAGGCGGCCGCTGGCGGAAGTGGCGTGGTGGTCGTCGCGGTCGGGGTTGCCGTCCTTCTTGGCGTTGAAGCCCTTGCTGGTCTCGCGCGCAATGCCCAGGGCGTAGTCCACCGCACCGCTGGCGCCGCTCACCCCGGCCTCGGCGCGGTAGGTGCCGTGCGTGCCCGCGCCCACGCCCACGTAGGGCGCCACGCCAGGCTCACCCTTCTTGGTGAAGATCTGGATCACGCCGGCCACGGCGTCAGAGCCGTAGATGGCGGCGGCCGGGCCGCGCAGCACTTCGATGCGCTCGACCTGCTCCAGCGGGATCGCCTCCCAGGTGGTGCCGCCCGAGCCGGCCTGTGAATCGACGCGCACGCCGTCGATGTAGACGGCGGTGAAGCGCGTCTCGGCGCCGCGCACGTACATGCTGGTGGTGCCGCCCAGGCCGCCGGTGCGGCCCATCTCGATGCCCGGCAGGCGCGCCAGCACGTCGCCCAGCCCGGTGGCGCCGCTTTGCTCGATGGTTTCACGGTCGACGATGGACACGTCGGCCACGACGTCGGTCAACGGCTGCGCGGTGCGCGTGGCCGTGACCACGACCTCTTTCAGAGCGGGGGCAGTGCCCTCCTGGGCCTGGGCGGTACAGGCGGCCATGGCGGCCAGGGCCAGCGCGGCAGGACGCAGTGCGCCAGCGCGGAAGGACGAATTCATCATAGGGAATCAGAGTCAGCAGGGTTACCCGTGCCGGCCTCCCCGCCAGCGTTGGGTGATACAGCCGCGCACGCACTGGAAACCAGGCGCGGGCAACCTCCATGTTGGCCGGTATCCGGGCTGGCGGAACACGCTCCAGCGCCTTCCCGCAGCGCTTGTTCAAGGCGCGCAGTGGCTGTGTGCTGGAGAGGGAATCGGCATGCGACTCGTCCGCTGACCGTTGCGGGGGCAGCGCAGGCCCGGAGGGCCCTTGGCGGGCCTCCTCCCTGCTTCCCGTTGAACTGCGGCCTGTGAACCACGCCGCGAGCACCAACGGAAGCGATTTTACGTGCAATTACACACAGCGCACGCCTACAATCGCCTGTTCTATGGCCTCACCGTCCCCCTTCGATCTGATCGCCGAGCGCGTCGAGCGCCTGCTGCTGCGCCACGCCGAACTGCAGCGCACCAACGCCCTGCTGTCCGAGCAGGTGGCGGCCCTGGCCCAGGAGCGCGACGCACTCAAGTCCCGCCTCGGCGCCGCGCGCGCCCGGGTCGATGCCCTGCTGGAACGCCTGCCCGAGAACGTTCCCCACAAGGAGTCGGAATGAAGCAGATCGAGGTCCAGATCCTGCAGCAAAGCTACCTGCTCGCTTGCCCGGAAGGGCATGAGTCGCGCCTGCTCGAAGCCGTGGAGCGCGTGGACACGGCCATGACCCGCATCCGCGACGCGGGCAAGGTACGCGCGCGCGAGCGCATCGCCGTGCTGGCGGCCCTGAACATGGCCTTCGAGATCGCCGACCGCGACAGCGCACTGGCGGCGGCACAGCCGTCCGGCAGCAGTGCGGAAACCCCTTCGGCCGACGTGGAGCGCGCCCAGGCCCTGGCACAGCGCCTGGACCAGGCCCTGGGCACCGACGGGCAGCTGTTCTGACGGTTCCGGCGGCCGCATCTGGCCCTACAATGCAGATGTCCGTGGTGCTGCCGGGCTTTATATTTCCTTGAACCAATGCTCCCTGAGCACGGGCTTGGTACATTGCCTGGTGAGCGTGATCATCTCGCGTCAGATGAACCCAACGCCAGGTTGCCCTCGCCCACCTGAACCCCCGGTTCAGGATGCCGGTCCGGTGGTATTCACGGACACCTTTCTTCCCGGCCCGCCCCGCACGCGCGGCTGCACCCCCTCCTCCCCATGATCGACCCACTCCTGCTCGCGCAACTGGCGGCGCTCGGCCTGTGCACCGGCTTCCTGGCCGGCCTGCTGGGCATCGGCGGCGGCATGCTGCTGGTGCCTTTCCTCACGTACTTCCTGGGCCAGCGCATGGTGGCGCCGGACCTGGCGGTGAAGATGGCGATCGCCACCTCGATGGCGACGATCATGTTCACGTCGGTCTCCAGCGTGCGCGCGCACCACAAGCGCGGCGCCGTGCGCTGGGACCTGGTGCTGCGTCTGGCGCCTGGCATCGCCCTGGGCGGGCTGCTGGCCAGCCTGGGCGTATTCGCCTTGCTCAAGGGGCGCTTCCTGGCGCTGTTCTTCGGCCTGTTCGTGGGCTTCTCGGCGTTCCAGATGTACAAGGGCAGCAAGCCCGCGCCAGCGCGCCAGATGCCCGGCACGGCCGGCCAGACGGCGGCGGGGGGCGTCATCGGCTTCCTCTCGGGCCTGGTGGGCGCTGGCGGCGGCTTCGTCAGCGTGCCGTTCATGACCTGGTGCAACGTGCCCATCCACAACGCCGTGGCGACCAGCGCGGCGCTGGGCTTTCCGATCGCCCTGGCGAACGTGCTCGGCTACGTGATCGGCGGGCAGTCGGTGGCGGGGCTGCCCCCGGCCTCGCTGGGGTACGTGTGGCTGCCTGGCCTCGCGGCCATCGCCGCGTGCAGCGTGCTCACCGCGCCGCTGGGCGCACGCGCCGCCCACGCGCTGCCAGTGCAGCAGCTCAAGCGCGTATTCGCCGGCCTGCTGCTGTGCCTGGCGCTCTACATGCTCTGGAAGGGCTGGACGGCAGCCTGATCCTGGGTTTGCAGCAAAAAACGGCTCCAGCCCTTTGCTGGCAAGCGCTGGCAGCTATCAAAAAAGAGTCAGCTTGGCTGTACGGGCAACGCCTTGACCTGCCGCTGCGCCAGGAAGGCGCGGAACGCCCCGGCCTCCAGCGCCGGAGCGCACAGGTAGCCCTGGTACTGCTGGCAGCGCATGCCGATGAGCGCGGCGCGCTGCGCCTCGGTCTCCACGCCCTCCGCCATGACCGCGATGCCCAGCGCCTGCCCCATGCTGACGATGGCGCTGACGATGGCCCGGTCGCCCTCGTCGTCGGGCAGCCCGCGCACGAAGGACTGGTCGATCTTGAGCTTGTGGATGGGCAGTTTCTTCAGGTAGGCCAGGCTGGAGTAGCCCGTACCGAAGTCGTCGAGCACCAGCCCTACGCCGAGCGCCGCCAGGGCGCCAAGCCGCTGCGCCATCTCCTGCGCATCCTGCAGCAGGATGGTCTCGGTGATTTCCAGCTCCAGCCATGCGGGCGGCAGCCCCTCGGCTTCGAGCAGGCGCATCAGGCGCTCGACGAAGTCGGGCTGGCGGAACTCCAGCGCCGAGACGTTGACGGACAGGCGCACCGGGCGGCCCGCCTGCATCCACCGCACCGCCTCGCGCACCGATTGCTCCAGCACCCAGGCGCCCAGCGTGACGATGTAGCCCGACTCCTCGGCCAGGGGGATGAAGACCGAGGGCGACACGGCGCCGAACTCCGGGTCACTCCAGCGCAGCAGCGCCTCGGCCCCGACGATGCAGCCGGTGTCGATGCACACCAGGGGCTGGTAATGCACCGCCATGCGCCCATGCTGCAGTGCCTGGCGCATGGCATGCTCCAGCTGCATGCGCGACAGCAGGCCCGCGTTCATCTGCGGCTGGTAGAAGCCGTAGGCGCCACGCCCCCGCTCCTTCACGCGGTACATCGCCGTATCGGCCTGCTTGATCAGTTCGTCCAGGGTGTCGCCGTCCTGCGGGAACAGGGCCATGCCGATGCTGCACTGGATGGACAGCCCCATGCCATCGAGCGCGAAGGGGCGCAGCATGTCGTCGATCATGCGCTGCGCCACGCCCTCGGCCACGGCGGCGTCGCCGCCATGAAGATAGACGACGAACTCATCGCCGCCCAGGCGCGACAGCATGTCGGTCTGGCGCAGGCAGGCCTGCAGGCGCTGCGCCACCAGCTGCAGCACCCGGTCGCCGAACGGATGGCCCAGCGAATCGTTGATGATCTTGAACCGGTCGAGGTCCATGAACAGGATGGCAAAGCCGGTGCCGTTGCGCCGCGCCTCGCCAATGGCGTGCTCGACGCGCTGCGCCAGCATCAGGCGGTTGGGCAGGCCCGTGAGCGCGTCGCGGTAGGCCAGCTCCTCGATGCGCTTTTGCGCAGCGTGCTGCGCCGTGAGGTCGCGCATGAAGCCAATGCTTTGCACGATGGTTCCGCTGTCATCGCGCAAGGCGACCCACGACAGGTGCACCGCGCAGGGCTCAGCCGCGGCACGCGGCAGGCGCAGTTCGCCCTCCCAAAAGCCCTCGTGCTCCCAGCCGGTGAGCACCTGGGCCATGAAATCCGTGCAAGCGCCGGCATCGAACAAGGCGGCCGCGGGCTGGCCATTGAGGGCGGCACCGCTCTTCCCCACCAGGCGCTCGCAGCCGGGGTTCATGCGCATGAGGCGGTGCTGGCTGTCAGCGATGAAGATCGCATCCAGGCTGGACTCGAACACCCGCGCGGCCAGGCGCAGTCCGGCCTGGATCTCGGCCTGGTGCGTGATGTCGCGGAACGAGAACACCCGGCCCACGGGCAAGCCACGGCTGAGCTGCGGCACGCAGCGGCGCTCCACGACCAGGCCGGAGCGCAAGGTCAGGATGTCGGTGCTCTCGTGCATGGGGTCGCGGGCAATGGCATCGAGCCGTTCGCGGTACAGCCCGGCATCCGCCACCTGCTCTGCCATGTGCCGCTGCACCGCGGCATCGTCGCGGTGCACGAGCAGGCCGCGCGGCATGCTCCACAGCGCAGCCAGGCGCTGGTTGAAGGCGCGCACACGGCCGTCCATGCCGCATACCAGCATGCCGTCGGCGGCGGAATCGAGCGTGGCGCGCAGCTCCGAGAGCAGGGTTTCCAGCTCGCGCTCGCTGGCCTGCTGTTCGCTGCGGTCGAGCATCGTGACCATCAGCGCCGGCCCGTCGGGAAGCGCGATGCGCTGCACGCGCTGCTCCACGGGCACGAGCTTGCCGTCGCTGCGCAAGACCTGCGTGAAGGACTGGAAGCCGTCGCGCGCCGCGACGGTCTCCGTGCTCCACAGGGCCTGGTCCTGCGGCGTTGCGGCCAGATGCTGCATCGACCGGCCCAGCATCGCCTCCGGCGGCAGGCCTGTGAGCTTGCTGGCAGCGCGGTTGACCAGCGCAATCGTCAGCGACGCTTCATGCACCAGCCACACCGCCTCGAACAATGCATCCAGGGCCGTCTGCCAGGCGGAGGCGCTCAGCGGCAACATCAGGCGCCCACCTCGGCTGCGCCCAGGCCCACCGCACGTTCGAAAAAGTAGCACACCCGTTTGCGCGGCGACAGATAGTCGAGCGCGTCGCGCGGCAGCTGTGCGGGGCGCAGGCTGCGGCGGATTCCCAGCTCGGGCGAGCGTTCCAGATCCAGCACCAGCGCCTGCTCCTTGGGCACCTGCGGGTCGTACAGCACGACCCGCGGCCGCAGCGGGCGCGAGGAGTTGACGGACACCACGATGGCATAGCCGTCGTTCACCAGTTGCACCACGGAGCCAGGCGGGTACACCCCCATCATGCGGATGAAGGCTCCCAGCAGCACGGGGTCGAACTTGGACTGGCACTGCGCGAACATGACCGACAGCGCCTCATGCGGCGTGAGCGCCTCGCCCCCATGCGACGGGTTGCACAGGCGGTCGTAGTGGTTGACCAGGGCGAGTATCTGTCCGTGCTGCCCCAGGTCCTCGCCCAGCAGGCTCAGCGGGAACCCCGAGCCATCGGTCCGCTCATGGTGCTGGGCGATGGCCGTGACCACCGACACCGGCAGCCGCATGCGCTCCGCCAACGCCACCGATTCCCCGACGTGGCTGCGGTAGCGCTCCATGTCAGCCGCCGACAGGTGGGCATAGGGCTCGTTGACGTGCAATGGCAGGGCCTGCTTGCCCAGGTCATGCAGCAGGGCGGCCGTACCCAATTCGCGCAGCGCCTGGCCCGGCAGCGCTAGCGCCCGCCCCAGCAACAGGCACAGCACCATCACATTCACCGGATGCTGTGCGCTGCGCACGCCGACATCCTCGGACAGCAGGCGGATCACGGAATCTCCGTGGCTGAGCAGTTCCTCCACGCAGTTGCCGATGAGACCCGTCGTCAATTCGCGCGCCGCCTCGGGCTGCAGGGCCACGGCCTGGCCAATCTGCTGGTAGCTGCGCGTGGCCTCGCCGAAGCTGCGCTCACAGGACTGCAGTTCCTGGCACTGCAGTTCGAGCGCCTGGCGCAGCGCCTGGACGCCTGCGCTCTCCACCACTGCGGGTTCGTCCGCCGGAGCAGCTTCACCCGCGCTTTCGGCTACGACAGGGTCGCTCTTGGCGGGAAAGTACCGGACCTGGGCCAGATTCAAGGCCCGCAGCGCCTCGATCTGTTCCGCCGAAGCCACCCGGAAACTGCTGACGGGAAAAGGATGGTTCATCCAGCCCACGTCCAGCTGGATGTACATGCCAATGCGCAATCGGCTGATATCGATAAGAACAGAGTGGCTCACTGGATGCGCGCCCGGAATCGCCTCCTGGGCGGCTGGAAATAGGTCGCTAGATTATCTCTACTTCCCTTGGGGCGAGAGGCAAACTCCCTGCCGGTGTGCGAGCTTGCAACATTGGCTTTTACAGGCGGGTTATCAACGGCACCACAAAGAGGGCTTGTAAACCAGATCCATCCACAGCGCCCACGCCGCAATGCCGAACAGCAAAAGGCCGGCCAAACGCGTGCCCCAGCTTCCGCGCCACTGGTTCAGGCGCGCACGCAACTGTCCCCACAGCAAAGGGCCGCCGACCAGCCACAGGCCACTGCCCACGGCAAAGCCCAGCATCGACAACGCGCCCTGCAGCGGGCCATTGCTCAATGCGGCCACCAGCAGCGCCGAATAGAGCAAGCCGCACGGCATGAGTGCCCAGCCGACCCCGACCGCCAGCACGCCACCGGGCATGGCCACCAGGGGCTGCGCCCGCCGCCACACGGCCCTTCCCGCGCGCTCGACCCAAACGGGCTGGCGCGCCTGCAGCATCATCAGCAGCCCCCATGCCAGCATGGCCACGTGCGTCAATGTCCAGACCGGGCGCAGCGACCATGCCTGCTGTGTCACCCAGGCCAGGCCCTCCATGGCAAAAGCGGCCAAAGCCCCTGCCAAGGCGTAACCCAGGAGCCGCCCGGCATGGAACAGAACCATCCGCCCGCTGACACCGGCCTTCTGGCCCCCATGCCACTGAATCACCTGCGGGGCTACCGCTGCGTCCTTGGAGGTGCGCCCCCCCGAAACCACGGCATGGCATGGTGCAGCGCACATGGCGAGGCAATGGGGCCCACCCGTGAGCCCCATGAGCAGGGCGGTCCAAACAAACGCAGCGTCCACGGACTTCAGATGATCCGCGAGAAGCGCGCGCGGTTGCGGTCAGCCTGGAGATAGCGGTCGAACACCATGGCGACGCCGCGCACGAAGAACCAGCCCAGGGCCGTGACCTCGATGCCTTCGTCGTTGACACGCACCAGCCCCTGGCCCTGCATTTCGCGCAGTTGCTCCAGCTCTGCTGCGAAATACTGGCGAAAATCGATCAGCCAAGCCTGATCAACCGGCTCGAACAGGACTTCACCCTGGCACATCAGCGCCATGATGACCGTGCGCCGCACCAGATCGTCGCGCGACAGCGCCAGACCCCGCACGACGGGCAGGCGCCCTTGGTCGATGAAGTCGTAGTATTCCTCCAGGGTTTTGGCGTTCTGGCTGTAGGTTGCGCCAACACGGCCAATCGCTGACACGCCCAGTCCAATCAGGTCGCAGTCCGGCTGCGTGCTATAGCCCTGGAAGTTGCGATGCAAGCGCCCCTGGCGCTTGGCGACGGCGAGCGCATCCTCGGGCAAGGCAAAGTGATCCATGCCCACGTAGACATAGCCCGCGCTCATGAACGCATCCAGGGAACGCGCCAGCATGCTCACCTTCGCCGATGCGCCCGGCAACTCCGCAGTGATGATGCGCCGCTGGGCCTTGAAGCGCTCGGGCAGGTGGGCGTATGCATACAGTGCGATACGGTCCGGCCGCAACTCAGCCACCTGGGCCAACGTGCGATCGAAGGACTCCGGCGTCTGGCGCGGCAAGCCATAAATCAGATCGACATTGACCGACTCGAAACCCAGCCGGCGCGCGGCGGCAACCAGCTCGAACACTTGCTCTGCAGGCTGGATGCGGTGCACGGCCTTCTGCACTTCCGGATCGAAATCCTGCACGCCAAAACTCAGGCGGTTGAAGCCCAGTTCGGCCAGCAGCGCGAGGCGGTCCACCGTGACGGTGCGCGGATCGACCTCGATCGAATACTCGCCGCCAGGCGCCAGGGAGAAGCTGCGGCGCAGCATGCCCATGAGTTCCCGCAGCCCTTCGTCGGAAAGAAACGTGGGCGTCCCGCCGCCAAAGTGCAGCTGACTCACGACCTGCCCTTGGCCGCAGTGGGCCGTGTGCAAATCGATCTCCCGGGCCAGATAGCGAAGGTAAACCTCCGCGCGATCATGGTGCTTGGTGATGATTTTGTTGCACGCGCAGTAGTAGCACAGCGATTCGCAAAACGGGATATGCACATACAGCGACAAGGGCAATGCCTTGGCCGACGTGCCTAGCTTGCGCTGCTGCAGCGCCAGCGTGTACTCGTCCTGGCCAAAGGCCTCGACGAACCGGTCTGCGGTGGGATATGAGGTATAACGAGGCCCGGACACGTCAAAACGACGCAGCAACTCGGGGGTGACAGCGGTCATAGCGGGATTCCTTGCGTGCGAGGGTAATATGCCGTACCCTCAGGCTCAAGACCTTGACTTCAATCAATTCAAACCATCAACTCCCCCTGGGACAATTTGACGCACGTCAGTCATTTCCTGTCGGCCGACAATCCCGGGCTCACGCTGAAACGATTACGCCCCGGGCCAAGAATCGGCCTTTGCCGACATGAATTTTCAATCCACCATCAAAGTTGCCTGTTCCAATTGCAATCTGCGAGAGTTGTGCATGCCCATGGGCTTGAACGACCAACAGTTGCAGCGCATTGATGACATCGTTGCGACACGGCGCAAAATCAAGCGGGGCAGCACCTTGTTCCGCAACGGCGAATCCTTCGCCTCGCTCTACGCAATCCGCACGGGTTTTTTCAAGACCTGCGTAGCCACCGAGGATGGACGCGATCAGGTGACGGGATTTCAGATGGCCGGAGAGATCATTGGCTTGGATGGAATCGTCAACGACCACCATACCTGCGACGCCGTGGCGCTGGAAGATGCGGAAGTCTGCGTCATGCCTTTCGATCGCATCGAGGAGCTGTCACGCGAGGTGACCGCGCTGCAAAACCACGTGCACCGCATCATGAGCCGCGAAATCGTACGCGAGCATGGCGTGATGCTACTGCTTGGCAGCATGCGTGCCGAGGAGCGTCTGGCCGCGTTCCTGCTGAATCTCGTCCAGCGCCTGCACGCACGTGGTTTTTCCCAGTCCGAACTGGTACTGCGCATGACACGCGAGGAAATCGGCAGCTACCTCGGGCTGAAACTCGAAACCGTAAGCCGCACCTTCTCGAAATTCGTCGAGGATGGAACCGTGGAGGTCAAGCAACGCCACGTGAAAATCCTCAATACGGATGCCCTCAGGCGTCTGGTGAACAACCAGCAACCCTGTCAGTGATGGCTCTCCGGCGCACGCCGGAAAGCCATCCAGGCCCCTCAGGGTGAACGAGGCTGATCTTCCGCCGGAGTGGCGGCGTGGTTTCGGCCCGCAATGGCAGGGGCAAGGCTCTGCTCTGGTTGCGCCAGTGTCTTGTTGATTTCAACGCCCCGGCGATAGTAGTCCTCTGCCACCACGGGGTCCGGGCGGCTCATGGCCAGCCACAGGGTCACGAATCCTGCGACCACCACGATGGCAGGACCGGCAATCAGCATCCATACATGGCCAAACTTCCACCATGGCTGAGCCTGGGGAGTCGTACCGGAAGAGGCTGTGGTCATATGTATAAGCTCCTTTGCAATCCAGCGGATCCCTTGCCCTCAGCGAGGCACCAGAAATACCGCTTTTTCCTGAACATGGGCACGCTTTTCGCCCAGTGACTCAATGTCGAAATGCACCGTGTGCGATCCCGCCGGCGCAGCACCATAGGGAATCTGCAAGCGTACAGCGACCCAGCGCGACTGTGCAGGCTCGATCTCGATTTCCGACTCCGACGCCACCTCAATGCCATCAAGGCCCTGTGCACTGATGCGATAGCGCTGAGGCGCCTCCGTCGCATTCATGATCTGGAGACGATAGACATTCTCCAGCCGCCCGCCCGCAACGATACGCGAAAGCGCTGCACGGTCACGCACCACATCCACCTTGAGCGGAGTACGTGCCATGAGACTGAACACCATGGCCACACTGATGCCTAGCAGCACTGTGGAATAGATCAGCACCCTGGGCCGCAGCACCCGGCGCAGCATCTGGCGGCTCGTCCAACCTTGTGCCACTCCGTTCTGCGTGGTGTAACGTATCAACCCACGCGGGTACTTCATCTTGTCCATCACGGTATTGCACGCATCCACGCACAGCCCGCAGCCTATGCAGTCGTATTGCAGGCCATGGCGAATGTCGATTCCCGTGGGGCACACCTGCACACACAGGGAGCAGTCAATACAGTCGCCCAGACCTTGCGCCTTGTGATCGATGCTCTTGTTGCGTGGCGCACGCGGCTCCCCACGCACTGGGTCGTAGCTCACCACCAGCGTGTCCTTGTCGAACATCGCACTCTGGAAGCGCGCATAAGGGCACATGTACTTGCACACCTGCTCCCGCAGGAAGCCGGCATTGCCGTACGTGGCGAACCCGTAGAAGAACACCCAGAAAATCTGCCAGGAGCCCTGGAAGGCCAGAAGTTCTCCTGCAAGCTGGCGAATCGGGACAAAGTAGCCCACGAAGGTAAAGCCAGTCCACAGCGAAACAGCTATCCAAAGAAATTGCTTGAGTGATTTCTTGCGGATTTTCTCGAACGTCCAGCCCCCGTTGTCGAGGCGCATGCGGGCACTGCGGTCTCCTTCGACCTTGTGCTCGATCCACATGAATATCTCGGTGTAGACCGTCTGCGGACACGAGAAACCACACCACAAGCGCCCGGCTACCGCCGTGAACAAAAAAAGGGCCAGTGCCGAAATGATCAGCAGCCCAGTGAGGTAGATGAAATCCTGCGGATAGAGAACCAGGCCGAAGAGGTAGAAGCGCTTCGCGTCCAGGTCGAACAGCACCGACTGCCGCTGCCCCCACTCAAGCCATGGCAGGCCATAGAACACCAGCTGGGTCAGGAACACCAGAATCCATCGCCAGCGCGCAAATACGCCACTGATGGAACGTGGATAGACCTTTTTCTGCGCTTCGTAAAAAGAAGCGGCTGCCCCGTCTTTGGACGGGTCAGCAGGGGTGATGGGGATGACTTTACGAAGCTTCCCGGAAGGGGTTGTCATGAACTCAGAACAAATCGTGGGGCGAAACAAAAAGGCGGCACCTGGGTGCCGCCTTTTTGTTTACCGGGCTGCGCCCGGCTTATTTGACAGGCCCCAAACGTAGGCCGTCAGGACGTTGATCTGCGCATCGGTCAATTTACCTTCCTGCGCCGGCATTTCGTTGGTTTTTCCGTTATTGATCATGGCGATGATAGCGTTTTCACCCCAGCCATGCAGCCAAATGTCATCGGTCAGATTAGGGGCACCCAGGGCTTGATTGCCCTTGCCATCCATGCCGTGACAAGCCGCGCAGGCACCGAACTTTTCCTTGCCCAGCGACGCGCGCAGCGAATCATGGGGGCTGCCAGACAGGCTCAGCACATACTGGGCCAAGTTGCGCACATCCTCGGGAGAGCCCACTGCCGCAGCCATGGGAGGCATCACGCCCACGCGGCCCTTGGTGATGGTCTCATGGATCTTGTCGGGCGTACCGCCGTGCAGCCAGTCACCGTCGCTCAGGTTCGGAAAACCCTTGCTGCCGCGCGCGTCGGAACCATGGCACTGCGCGCAGTTGTTCATGAACAAGCGCTCGCCGATAGCCATGGCCTGTGCATCACCAGCCATGTCCTCGGGCTTCATGCTGGCAAAGCGTGCGTACATCGGCTCGAGTTCCTTGTTGGCCTTGTTCACCTCGCTATCGTACTGACCAAGCTGCGTCCAGCCCAGCTTGCCGCCATAGTTGCCCAGCCCCGGGTAGACCGCCAGATAGCCCAAACCGAAGACGGAAGTGATGACGAACAGCCACATCCACCAGCGGGGCATGGGGTTGTTCATCTCCATCAGGTCGCCATCCCAGACGTGGCCTGTGGTGTTGTCGGCAGTCGACTCGACCTTCTTGCGCGCCGTGATCCACAGCAGCAACAGACAACCAAAGATGCCCAGAAGGGTCAGCGCGGTCACATAAATCGACCAGAAATTACTAGTGAAGTCACTCATGGGGTGTTCTCATTCCGGTTGAACTCAGTCCTGCTCGAAAGGCAGTTGCGCGGCTTCGTCGAAACGTGCCTTGTTGCGGCGCGAGTACGCCCACACCCAGATGCCCACAAAACAGGCAAACGAGACGAGGGTGACCGTGATACGCATGGTGGTGATGTCCATGGCGGCTCCTCTTACTTGAGCGCACGGCCCATGCTCTGGAGGTAGGCGATAAGGGCTTCCAGTTCGGTCTTGCCCTTGACCTCCTCGGCTGCAGCAGCGATCTGCTCGTCGGTGTAAGGCACACCCACGGTACGCAGCGCGCTCATGCGCGGCGCCATTCCGGCGGCATCCACCGTGGCCTTTTCCAGCCAGGGGTATGCGGGCATGTTGGACTCGGGCACCACGTCACGCGGATTGATCAGGTGGATACGATGCCATTCATCGCTGTACTTGCCGCCGACACGGTGCAGATCGGGGCCAGTGCGCTTGGAGCCCCACTGGAACGGGTGGTCGTAGACGAACTCACCCGCGACCGAGTAGTGGCCATAGCGCAGCGTCTCGGCACGGAAGGGACGAATCATCTGCGAGTGGCAGTTGTAGCAACCCTCGCGCAGATACACGTCACGGCCAGCAAGTTGCAAAGCCGTGTAGGGCTTCAGCCCCTGGACGGGCTCGGTGGTGGACTTCTGGAAGAACAGAGGGACGATCTCGGCCAAACCGCCGACAGCCACCACCAGCACGATCAGAACGATCATGAGGAAGTTGCTGGTTTCCACCTTCTCGTGGCTAAAGCCGGTCGCTGTGTTGTTATGTTGGGACATGTAATGCTCTCCTCGGGTTCAGGCGTGGGCCGGATTCACCGCCGGGATGGCGACCTTGACCGAACGGCCGGAAATGGCAGTCATCCAGACGTTCCAGGCCATGATGCACATGCCGCCCAGGAACAACAGGCCACCCAGTACGCGGATCACGTAGAAGGGATAGGTCGCCTTCACGCTCTCGACGAAGGTGTAGGTCAGGGTGCCATCGGGGTTGATGGCGCGCCACATCAGGCCCTGCATCACACCGGCGATCCACATCGCGGCGATGTAGAGCACGATGCCGATCGTCGCCAACCAGAAGTGCAGCTCGATGGCCTTGATGGAATGCATCTTCTCGCGGCCGAACAGGCGCGGCACGAGGTAATACAGCGAGCCCATGGTGATCAGGCCCACCCAACCCAGGGCACCGGAGTGCACGTGGCCCACGGTCCAGTCGGTGTAGTGGCTCAGTGCGTTCACCGTCTTGATCGACATCATCGGGCCTTCGAACGTGGACATGCCATAGAACGACAGGGACACGATCAGGAAGCGCAGGATGGGGTCGTCACGCAGCTTGTGCCATGCGCCCGACAGGGTCATGATGCCGTTGATCATGCCGCCCCAGCTGGGAGCCAGCAGGATCAGCGAGAAGACCATGCCCACGGACTGCGTCCAGTCGGGCAGCGCCGTGTAGTGCAGGTGGTGGGGGCCGGCCCACATGTACGTGAAGATCAGCGCCCAGAAGTGCACGATCGACAGGCGATACGAGTACACCGGACGGCCTGCCTGCTTGGGGATGAAGTAGTACATCATGCCCAGGAAGCCTGCGGTCAGGAAGAAGCCCACGGCATTGTGGCCATACCACCACTGCACCATGGCATCCTGCACACCGGCGTAAGCCGAGTAGCTCTTCATGAAGCTCACCGGGATGGCGGCGCTGTTGACAATGTGCAGCAGGGCCACAGCCAGGATGAAGCCGCCGTAGAACCAGTTGGCCACGTAGATGTGCTTGACCTTGCGGGTGCCCACCGTGCCGAAGAACACGATGGCGTATGACACCCAGACCAGTGCGATCAGGATATCGATGGGCCATTCGAGTTCAGCGTACTCCTTGCCGCTGGTGTAGCCCAGCGGCAGGCTGATGGCGGCCGCCACGATGACGAGCTGCCAGCCCCAGAACGTGAATGCTGCCAGGGGGCCTGCGAACAGGCGCGTCTGGCAAGTGCGCTGAACCACGTAGTAGCTCGTGGCGAACAGCGCGCTGCCGCCGAATGCGAAGATCACTGCGTTGGTATGCAACGGACGCAGTCGGCCATAGCTGAGCCATGGAATGCCGAAGTTGAGTTCGGGCCACGCAAGCTGTGCGGCGATAAATACGCCCACCAGCATGCCAACCACCCCCCATACCACGGCCATGATAGAAAACTGGCGCACTACCGTGTCGTTGTAATGCGCAGCTACATTTGTACTTGGTGAATCCATCGGGTACCTCTTTGATTGCAGCAAAAATGTTATTGAGCTAGGGCAAGATCGGGTTGACACACATCAACCGTCTCGCAGAATGCGCTCTCCCTCTTGTTCGACGCCTTCGAATTGCCCTCGGTAAACCGCCCACCACAGGGCCAAGAGGATCAAAAGCACCAACACCACGGACAAGGGAACCAGCAGATACAGGATGTCCATCAGGCCATCTCCCAGACAGGTTGAGCAGGGGGCGCCGACGCGTCCCCTGCGGGCGATACATTGATTTCAGGCAGCCGCTGCGACAGCCGCGCGGCATTGAGCACGACCAGTAGGGAACTCGCCGCCATGCCCAGGCCCGCCAGCCAGGCGGGCATCCAGCCCGCCACGGCCAGCGGCACGCTTAGCGCGTTGTAGCCGGCAGCCCACCACAGGTTCTGCCGCACGATGCGCAAGGTGCGGCGGGCCAGCAGCAGAGTCTGCGGCACCAAGGCCAATTGATCGCCGAGCACGACAAAATCGGAGCGCGATTGCGCCAACGGCACCGCACGCCCAAAGGCAAAGGAAACATGGGCACCGGCCAGCACAGGACCGTCATTCAGGCCATCACCCACCATTGCCACACGCCGCCCCTGGGCCTGGGCCGCCTGCATGCGCTCCAGCTTGTCTCCCGGCGTACAGCCGCCATAGGCCTCGGCAATGCCGACCTGCTGTGCCACACGCTGCACCGCGGAGGAACGATCCCCAGACAAAAGCAGAACCTGAACGCCGTCATGCTGCAATTGGCGCACCACGGCAGCCGCTTCAGGGCGCACATCCTCGTGCAGATCGAAATGCGCCAGCGCATGCCAGCCATCGGCACGCTCCTCGGCCAGCACAACCTGCTGCCGTGCACTGTCCTCGGGCATGTCTGCGCCTGTGTACTGCGGTGAACCCAAACGCAGCCTGCGCAGCGTGCCTGCAGCGCCATGCACCAGACCTTCCAGCCCCTGCCCAGGCAGTTCCTGGACGGCTTCGGCGGTCATGACGGCCTCCTCCGCCCCGGCGGTCTCCCAAGCTGCTGCCACGGCACGCGAGACCGGATGAATGGAATGGCGTGCCAGCGCCGCAGCCCAAGCCAAGGCCTGCTGCGCCTCCACGCCTTGCGCGGGATGCACGGCCTGAAGCGCCATGCCATCACGGGTGAGCGTGCCGGTCTTGTCGAAAACCAGGGTATCCACGGCGGCCAAGGCCTCCAGCCCCTGCAGGTTGCGCACCAGCACGCCATGGCGGGCCAGTGTGCCCGCGGCGGTGAGCATGGCCACCGGCGTCGCCAACGACAAGGCGCATGGGCAGGTGACGATCAGCACGGCCACCGCCACCATGAGCGCATGGCCCGGGTCGGTCGGCCACCACCAGACCGCCGCCAAGCCGGCAGCCACCAGCACCCCCACCAGGAAAGGCCGGGCGATGCGATCCGCCAGTTGGGCCAAGCGAGGTTTTTGCAGCGAAGCGCTTTCCATCAGCGCCACGATTTGCGCAAAGCGCGTCCCCTCGCCCACCCCCTGCACGCGCACCTCCACGGCCGCCTGCAGGTTGTAGCTACCCGCAGTCACGCTAGCGCCCTCGCCGCGTGTCACCGGCGTCGACTCCCCCGTGAGCAGGGCCTCGTCGACCTGGGTACTGCCACGCGTGATGCGGCCATCTGCGGGGAAGGCTTCGCCAGGCAACACGCGCACCACGTCGCCCACGGCCAGGCGGCGCACGGCCACGCGTTCGAAACGGCCATCGGCTACCAGGCGCTCCACGCTGTCGGGCAGGCGGTTCATCACCGCCTCCAGCGCGCCCGCCGTGCGGTCACGCAGGCGCAGCTCCAGCCAGCGCCCCGTGAGCAGGAAAAAGACGAACATGGTCAGCGAGTCGAAGAACACCTCGCGGCCAAAGAGTCCGGCCGGCTCGAAGGTACCTGCCGTACTGACGACGAAGGTGATCAGCATGCCCAGCGCCACCGGCAAATCCATGCTGACGCGGCGCAGGCGGATGTCACGCAGCGCGCTGGTAAAGAACGGGCCACAGGCGAACAGCACCACCGGCAGCGAGATGACCCAGGAAGCCCAGCGCAGCAGCGTCTCCATTTCCAGCGAAAGGTCGCCCGGCTGCGCCACGTACGCGGGCCACGCATACATCATGACCTGCATCATGCAAAAACCGGCCACCAGCCAGCGCCACAGCATCTTGCGGTTCTCGGCCACGCGCCGGTCACGCGCATGGGCATCCATGGCAGGCAAGGCTCCGTAGCCAGCCTTCTGCACCGCCGCCATCCACTGCGAAGGCCGGACCTGCGCGGGCCGCCAGACTACACGCGCACGGCGCGTGGCGGCGCTGACCTCGACACGCTCCACGCCAGGCACGGCGCGCAAGGTTTCTTCAATGGTGAGCGCGCAGGCAGCGCAATGCATGCCCTCGAGCACCACTTGCGAATCCCAGACAGTGGCCTGAGCGGGGTCCTGCGGCGCCTCTCCCGCCGGGCGCCCAAACGAGCCCCACTCCTGCGGATCGTCCAGCAACGCCGCTGACGATTCTGGCGCAGGAGAGTCTTCCACCGGCATCGCTGCGGGCGGATCGGCATTGACTTGGGACATGCCCGGAGTGTAGCTCCCGTGACATTCTGTTCCCAAAATTGATGTGTATTAAGACGACCAATTCACTCGCGCATAAGCTGTGGGACAGTTGGCAGTTGTTGTGGTCACCATTCCTCTCCCATCACAAGCAAGGAGCATCCCATGTACAAGCGCATTCTGATCGCCACCGATGGCTCACCCCTGTCCGACAAAGCCGTGGCCAGCGGCTTGGCGCTGGCCCGGCTGAGCCGCGCCAAGGTGGTGGCCCTGAAGGTGATACCGCGCTACCCGCGCAACTACTTCGAGGGCGGCCTGCCCATCGACAACGCTGATATCGAGCGGGTGGAAAAGCAGTGGAGCGATGCCGCCCAGACACTGGTGGACAAGGTACGCGACATGGGCGAAGGCGAAGGCGTGGAAGTCAAGGCCGTGCTCGCCAAGTCCGACCTCGTGGCCGAAGCCATCATCACCGCCGCCAAGAAGCACAAGTGCGACCTGATCGTGATGGCCTCGCACGGACGCAAGGGCCTCAAGCGCCTGCTGCTGGGCAGCGAAACGCAGCACGTGCTCACACACTCGCACATTCCGGTGCTGGTGCTGCGCTAACTGCCGCCCCGGCTGCGCTGCGCGCCTTCGTCAGGGAAACTTCATCGGTTCCAGTGACGCCCACCACCATAGCCGTGATGGTGATGGTGGCGATAGCCGTAGTTGTAATAGCCATAGCCGGGGCCATAAACCACTGGCGGGGGTGGAGGCGCGTAGTACACCGGCGGGGGCGGCGCGTACACCACACGGGGCGGCGGAGCGTAATACACCGGGGGCGGCGCCACATAGGCCGGATAGCCATTCGAGGCGCCTACGACGATACCTGGCACGCCGACACCAACGCTCCAAGTCACATCGCTACGGGCATGGGCAACAGGTGCACCGCCCAGAGCAGCCAGCGCCACACCAACGGCAGCGGCCATGGCGAACAGAGAACGGGTACGTGTCATGAAAGTCTCCTTGCAAAGGGTGAAGGCGTGGGCTCCAAGGAGCATGATTCCACGCCCACACCACGCATAACGCACGGCATGCCCAAAAGGATGTCAGAAAACGGCTTTACGCTTGTTTCCGGACGTACACAGCCCCCAGCCTAAAATTGCTGGATGAGCTCCACCACCCCCATCGAAAACGCCAAAGACGCCGTCCGCCCCAGCAACTTCCTGCGCCAGATCATCGAGTCCGATCTGGCCGAAGGCACCTATGCCAGCCGCCGCTGGGGGGGCAGCCCGGGCGACGCGGCCCACCACGCCGCAGGCGAGCCCGACCCGGCCAGGATCCGCACCCGCTTTCCGCCCGAACCCAACGGCTACCTGCACGTGGGCCACGCCAAGAGCATCTGCCTCAACTTCGGCCTGGCGCGCGACTATGGCGGCGTGTGCCACATGCGCTTTGACGACACCAACCCCGAAAAAGAGGAAAAGGAATACGTCGACTCCATCCTCGACGCCGTGCAGTGGCTCGGCTTTGGGTGGAACAGCCACTTTGGCGGCACGAACGAAAGCCATCTGTACTACGCCAGCAACTACTTCGACTTCATGTACCGCGCGGCCGAATACCTGGTCGAAGCCGGCCACGCCTACGTGGACGAGCAAACGCCCGAAGAAATGCGCGTGAACCGGGGCGACTTCGGCAAGCCCGGCGTCGATAGCCCCTTCCGCAGCCGCACCCCCGCCGAAAACCTGGCGCGCCTGCGTGCAATGCGCGACGGCCAACTGGCCGACGGCGCCGCCGTGCTGCGCGCCAAGATCGACATGGCCTCGCCCAACATCAACATGCGCGACCCGGCCATCTACCGCATCCGCCGCGCCACCCACCACAACACAGGCGATGCCTGGTGCATCTACCCCATGTACACCTTCGCGCACCCCATCGAGGACGCGCTGGAGCAGATCACCCACTCCATCTGCACGCTGGAGTTTGAAGACCAGCGCCCCTTCTACGACTGGCTGATGGAACGCCTGTGCGAAGGTGGCCTGCTGGCCGCCCCCGCGCCCAGGCAGTACGAATTCGCGCGCCTGAACCTCACCTACGTCATTACCAGCAAGCGCAAGCTGGCGCAACTGGTCAACGAAGGCAAGGTCAATGGCTGGGACGACCCCCGCATGCCCACCATCGTCGGCCTGCGCCGCCGCGGCTACACACCCGCAGCCATCCAGCTCTTCGCCGAACGCATTGGCGTCACCAAGTCCGACAGCTGGATCGACTACGGCACGCTGGAAGGCTGCCTGCGCGAAGACCTGGAAGCCAAGGCCCACCGCGGCATGGCCGTGCTCGACCCCGTCAAGCTCGTGCTGACCAACTGGGACGACGTGATGGGCGCCGGCCACCTGGAGCCCTGCCAGTTGCCCGCCCTGCCCCACCCGCCCGAAGGCACCCAAAGCCCCATTCGCCACTTCACCATCGGCAAGGAAGTGTGGATCGAGCGCGAAGACTTTGCCGAAGTGCCGCCCAAGGGCTACAAGCGGCTTTTCCCCGGCAACAAGGTGCGCCTGAAGGGCGGCTACGTCATCGAGTGCACCGGCTGCAACAAGGACGCGGCCGGCGACATCACCGAAGTGCTGGCCACCGTGGTGCCCGACACCAAGAGCGGCACCCCCGGCGCCGACAGCGTGAAGGTCAAGGCTGCCATCACCTGGGTAGGCGTGGCCGATGGCGTGAGCGCCGAAGTGCGCATGTACGACCGCCTGTTCCTCGATGCCAACCCCGACGCGGGCGGCAAAAACTTCCTGGAAAGCCTGAACCCCAACAGCCTGAAGGTGGTGACCGCCATCGTGGAGCCCTCACTGGCCAACGCCAAGCCGGACGACAAGTTCCAGTTTGAACGCCACGGGTACTTCGTGGCGGACCGGGTGGACCACCGGGCGGAGAAGCCGGTGTTCAACCTGGCGGTGGGGTTGAAGGATTCCTGGGGGAAGTGATTTACCCCTGGATGGCGTGAAGGCCAGCAGACTGTGAGGCTTGCTGGCCTTTTTTTGATCATTGACCTACTTGTATGAATCGCTTGCCCGCCATCCTGTCTGTCACCATCGGATTGCCGCTACTTCTCGGAGCCACTTTGCTGATCCTTCTTGCCACAGGCATGGACACACTTGAGTCGAGGCGCACACCCGCTGCAGTAGCAGTGACTTTCTTTGCAGTTCAAGCAGCAATTGCTAGCATTTTGCTTAGCAAAAAGAAGTACCTTCACACGATCTTCGTTGTTTGGGGGCCAGTCGGAATTGCGATAGCCACGATGGACTTAGCCTCGCTCCTCACTCGCATAGTGAAATAGATCCGACACGAACATCCCCAATTCAATGCACATGACATCTCCTGGCCAGATCCTCCATTTCTGGTTCACCGAACTCACTTCCCGACAGCACTTCGCCAAAGACACGGCCCTGGACGAAGCCATTCGCACCCGCTTCGGCCCCGCGCTGGAGGCTGCGGCCCGCTGTGAGCTGTTTACCTGGCGCAGCGCACCCGAAGGCCGATTGGCAGAAATCCTGGTGCTTGACCAGTTCTCGCGCAATGTGTGGCGCGACACGCCCCGCGCCTTCGCGCAAGACGCATTGGCCCTGGCGCTGGCGCAAGAGCTCGTGGCCAGCGGACAGGACCGCCACCTGCCCACGGCGCAGCGCGCTTTTGCCTACATGCCCTACATGCACAGCGAATCAGCCCTGATCCACGCGCAGGCCATAGAGCTGTTTGCGCAGCCGGGCATGGAAAACAACCTCGACTTTGAGCGCCGCCACAAGGCCATCATCGACCGCTTTGGCCGCTACCCGCACCGCAATGCCAGCCTGGGCCGCCAATCCACGCCGGAAGAGCTGGTGTTTTTGAGCGAGCCAGGGTCGTCGTTCTAAGTTTCTGGCTGGTTGCTACACGTTTCATAGCTGCTAACGCTTGGCTACAAAGCGCCCGAGGCTGTTTGGATACAGATTCTTTACGCTGCACGGCGTGCCAAGGTGGCCTGCCCCAGGGGCTGCAGGCTGCGAGCCACGTTCTGTCGTCACCCCGTGGGCGTTGGGGTAAGGCGCGCGGCCTACACTCAGAACCATGTCTTTTACCCGCCGCCCCCTGCTGGGCGCACTGCTGGCCAGTGCCGCGCCGTTGCTTCTTCCCGCCCGCACCCGGGCAGCCCCGCCCCCCGCCGAAACCGGCCCGTGGCCCCGTGCGCTGGTGGTTCCTGGGGGCGTCGCCCGGCTGCCACTGGGCCCGGCAAGCACAGCGCCCCAAGTGTTCACCGAAGCGGGCGGCGAGCGCGTGCCCGTGCTGGTGCAGGGTGACGCCATCACCTGGACGGCGCTGGTAGGCATTCCCCTGGCCGCGCCCGTGGGTCCCGCACACCTGCGCGTGGTGCCGGCCGAGGGCAGCGAGCGCGATCTGGGCTACACCGTGGCACCCAAAAAGTACCAGGAGCAGCGCCTCACGGTGGCGCCGCGCACGGTGGATCTGTCCGCCGACGACAACGCCCGCTACGAGCGCGAGCGCGCCCACCAGCAGCAGGTAATGGCCACCTTCACCACCCCGCTGCCGGCCCAGTTGCGCATGCGCGCGCCCGTGCCAGGGCGGCGCTCCAGCTCCTTCGGACTGCGGCGCGTGTTCAACGGCCAGCCGCGCAATCCGCACAGCGGCATGGACATCGCCGCGCCCGCAGGCACGCCGGTGGCGGCGCCGCTGCCGGGCCGGGTCATCGACACGGGGGACTATTTCTTCAACGGCGGCACCGTGTGGCTGGACCACGGCGGCGGGCTGCTGACCATGTACTGCCACCTCAGCCGCATCGGCGTCCAGGTGGGGCAGATGCTGGGCACCGGCGAGCCCCTGGGCGACGTGGGCGCCACCGGCCGCGTGACCGGGCCGCACCTGCACTGGGGCGTGATGCTCAACCGCTGCATGGTCGATCCGGCGCTGTTTCTCTGAACTCTGCCACCCGCTCCGAGTCAAAAACGCCTATGTACACATCCACAGCCAAAACCCTGACCGCCCTGGCCCTTGCCAGCCTGGCTGCAGCCTGCAGCAGCACACCGCCCGCCGCGCCCATGCCCGCCTCGTCCCCTGCCGCACCGCAATTGCAAGCCTACGACTGGGATCTGGCCGCCGCCTTCGACAGCAGGAACCAGCCGGCCACCCAGTGGCAGCTGCCAGGCCAGAAGCCCGCGCGGCTGCACTTTGCCGGGCAGCGCGTAGCGGTGCAGAACCTGTGCAATGCCGCAAGCGCCGGATACCGGCTCGACGGCGAACGCCTGCAGGTGGAGCGCCCCATGTCCACCCTGCGCGCCTGCGCCGAGCCCGGCCTGATGCAACTGGAGCAGCGCGTGCTCCAGCAGTTGCCGCAAGCGCAGCGCTACACCCTGCAAGGCGGCGCCGAAACGCCCCGCCTGGTCCTGCACTTCGCCGATGGCAGCCGCTGGGAAATGGCCGGCACGCCCACGCCCGAAACGCGCTTTGGCGCGGCCGGCGAGCGCATGTTCCTGGAAGTGGCGCCCCAGCGCGTAGCCTGCAACCACCCGCTCATGCCCCAGGCCCAGTGCCTGCGCGTGCGCGACGTGCACTACGGCGACAACGGCGTGCGCCAGTCGGTGGGCGAATGGCGCATCTTCCATGGCGAGATCGAGGGCTACCAGCACGAGGCCGGCATGCGCAACGTGCTGCGCCTGCAGCGCTACCCGGCCACGCGCCCTGGCCAGCCGCAGCCGGCCGATGCGCCGCGCCACGCGTACCTGCTGGACATGGTGGTCGAGACCGAGCGCGTGGCCCCTTGATGCGCCAGCAGCCCGCGCCCGCGCCGGGCGCGCCGCGCCTGATCCGCTTCAACAAGCCCTACGGCGTGCTCAGCCAGTTCACGCCCGAGGGACGCTGGCAAGGGCTCAAGGCGTTCATCGACGTGCCCGGCGTGCACGCCGCCGGGCGGCTCGACGCCGACAGCGAGGGCCTGCTGCTGCTCACCAGCGACGGCGCCCTGCAGGCCCGCATCGCCGACCCGCGCCACAAGATGGAAAAGACCTACTGGGCACAGGTCGAGGGCCTTCCCACGGAAGAAGCGCTGGCCCGCCTGCGCGCGGGCGTGCTGCTGAACGACGGCCCCACGCGGCCCGCACAGGCCCGCCTGCTCGACACGCCCCCGGCGCTGTGGGAGCGCGATCCGCCGATCCGCACGCGGCGCGCCATCCCCACGGCCTGGATCGCGCTGACCCTGCGCGAGGGGCGCAACCGCCAGGTGCGCCGCATGACCGCCGCCGTGGGCCACCCCACGCTGCGCCTGGTGCGCGCCGCCATCGGCCCCTACACGCTCGACGGGCTGGCGCCCGGCGAATGGGCCGTCGTGGAGGAAGCGACACCCCCCTGAGCGGCTGCGCCGCTTCCCCCCGCTCTCGCAGTGCTACGCACTGCGGGCAGGGGGACGCCGCCAGCGCGGCGGGGCGGCGCGGCCGGCTGAGGCCCTTGCGCGGCGTCCGCTGGCCTGGGCCGCGCCGGTTTCATGGGCTGTGACGGCGCGCGGCACCATGCCGAGCGTATAGTGGCGCCCTCCACGCAAGGGGCATCCCAGCCCCTGCGGGTGTTTTTCCGGTTCCATCCCGCGTGCCAGCCTCCGTCCTTTTCTGCCTCGTCATCGCCATTGCCGATGGCGACACCCTCACCGCGCGCTGCGGCCCGCCCGGCGCCTCCCGCAAGATGCAGGTGCGCATTGCCGCCATCGACGCGCCAGAGCGCCGCCAGGCCTACGGCGAGCGTTCGCGCCAGCACCTGGTGTCGCTGTGCTACAGGCAGCGCGCCACCATCCAGCCCCTGAACAAAGACGCCTACGGCCGCACCGTGGCCCACGTGCGCTGCCGCAGCACCGACGTGAACGCCGCGCAGGTGCGCGCGGGCATGGCCTGGGTGTACGCGCCCTACGCCAAGGACTCCCCGCAGCTGGCGCCCCTGCAGCGCCAGGCCCGTGCCCAGGGCCGGGGCCTGTGGTCGCAGCGCCGGCCCATGCCACCGTGGGAGTACCGCCACCGCTACGCCACGGCCAAGCCCTGACCGGCCCACCCCCGGCCCATGCACGAGCCCCTCACCATCCTCTGGCGCGACGCGCACGCCATCGCCGTGTACAAGCCCGCGGGCTGGCTGGTGCACCGCACGGGCCTGGACGCGGGCGAGACGCGCTTCGTGGTGCAGACGCTGCGCGACCAGATCGGCCAGCATGTGTACCCGGTGCACCGGCTCGACAAGGGCACCTGCGGCGTGCTGCTCCTGGCCCTGCACGGCGCGGCGGCGCGCCAGTTGGGCATGGCGTTCGCGCGGCATGCCGTGCGCAAGCGCTACCTGGCGCTGGTGCGCGGCTGGGCGCCCGAGGCCGCCGAGGTGGACCACCCGCTGCGGCCCGATGATGCTCCGCCGGACGCCCCGGCCCAGCCCGCACACACGCGCTTGCAGTGCCTGGCGCGGCTCGACTGGCCCGAGGCGGCCGACCCGCGCTTTCCCACCACGCGCGTGTCGCTCGCCGAGGCCTGGCCCACCACGGGCCGGCGCCACCAGGTGCGGCGCCATCTCAAGCACCTGGCCCACCCCATCATTGGCGATGCCACCCACGGCAAGGGCCCGCTGAACCGCTGGTGGGCGCAGCGCCTGGGCCTGCAGCGACTGTGGCTGCACGCGTGGCGATTGGAGGTGCCCCACCCGGAGACGGGCGCACCACTGCGGATCGACAGCGGGCTGTGCTGGCCGCCCGTTCCGGTGCCCTCCACGCCAACGCCGCCGCCCGGTGCGCAGGACTGGCAGCGGCTGCTGTGCCTGCCCGGCTGGGAGCGCCGTGGCGGCTGAGGACATGCCACGCACGATTTTGGTGAAATACGGCTCCAGCCCTTATCTGGCAAGCGCTGGCAGCTATTCTTTTTGAAGCTCCACCGCCAGCCTGGCGGACAGGCACCCGCACCCGCTGCCCCCAAAGACCAGGCTACCCGCGCCCGCGCCCCTTGTTCTTGCGCTCCCGGTCGCGCTCGGCCTTGCGCGCTTTGCGTTCCTCTTCCTGGGCCTCGCCCACAGCCAGCCAGGCCGCGAACTCGGGCGGCGTCTCCAGCGTCACGCGGCCAATGGCGCCCGCGCGCAGGTCGGTCAGCACCAGCTCGGCAGCCTTCTGGATGTTGACGCGCCCGCCCGACATGACGGCGCCGCGCTTGCGGCCGATGGCGGTGAGCAGTTCATCGTCGTGCAACTGCGCCACGGCCTGCGGCGCCATGTCCAGCCTGTAGCGTTCCACCAGCGCCTGCGCATAGTGGCGCTGCAGGTAGCCCAGCAGCTCCAGCGCCACCAGTTCCTCGTCATAGGCGTTGCGGCCCACGGCGCCGCTGGCGGCCAGGTTGAAACCGCTTTGCGCGACGATGATGCGCGGCCAGAGCATGCCGGGCGTGTCCCAGAGGTAGAAGTCGTCGGCCACGACGATGCGCTGCTCCTGCTTCGTGATGCCGGCCTCGTCCCCCGTCTTGGCCTGCGCGCGGCCGGCCAGGCTGTTGATGAGCGTGGACTTGCCCACGTTCGGAATGCCGCAGGTCAACACGCGCATGGGCCGCGCCAGGCCGCGCCGCTCGGGCGCCAGCTCCTGGCAGGCGGCCAGCAGGCGCCGCGCGGGCGCGCGCTCCGAGGCGTCGAGCGCGATGGCGCGCGTGCCAGGCCGGGCGTTGTACCAGTCGAGCCAGGCGGGGGTGCGCGCGGGGTCGGCCAGATCCTGCTTGTTCAGGATCTTGAGCGTGGGGCGGTGGCCCGTGAGCTCGGACAGCAGCGGGTTGGCGCTGGAGCCGGGCAGCCGCGCATCGAGCAGTTCGATCACCACGTCGATGTCTTTGATGCGCTCGGCGATCGCCTTGCGCGTGAGGTGCATGTGACCGGGGAACCACTGGATGGCCATGGGGAAAACCGCTTCGTGCTGACGTCAAAGGGCGCAAGGATAATCGCCTGCCCTTGCCCCACGCCGCCGCCATGCCATCCGAGTCCCCCTCCAGCGCCATCCCCGCCACCGACCTGGCCAGCGCCCGCGCGCTGTTCGCCGCGCTGCAGGCACGGGCCCAGGCGGGCGGCGTGGCGCTGCGCCCGCCCCCGCCCGAGCCCGCGAGCTGCTGCGGCCGGGGGTGCAACGGCTGCGTGTGGGAGGGGTTCTTCCACGCCACCGAATACTGGCGCCAGCAGGCGCTGCTGCAGCTCGAAGGCCCGGAAACGCACGCCCCCCGCATGCGCGGCGATGCATGATCCAGCACCAGGCAGCACCCATGCCCCATGACACGCGCCCCCTCTCGCTGCCAGGGTTTCTGATCCTGATCGCCACCGCCGTCGGCCCGATGCTGGCGCTGGCGCTGGCGCTCGATGCGGCGGCACGGCGCACCGGCGGGCTGGAGCTGGGAGAGGACATCCCCATGCTGCAGCACGTGGACCGCGCCGGCACGCTGGACATCGCCGGCGTGGCAGCCCTGCCCGCCACCACCCTGGCGCACACCACGGCCCTGCGCGGCTACGCCCAGCTCTGGCTGCCCGAAGGGCTGGACCTGTGGGGCAGCGACATGCTCAGCGCGGGCACCTTCGTGCTGGTCGCCACGCTGGCCTGGCAAACGCGCGAGCTACTGACCCGCGGCACCGCCTGGCGCCGCACCGACAGGGTGCTCGCCGCGCTCGGGCTGCTGGCCCTGGCCGGCGTGGCCAGCGTCCCCCTGGGGCGCTACAACGCCTGGGCCTGGACGGCCAGCATCATCGCCTGGCTGGTGAACATCCTGGGCACCGGCGTGGCCGCCGCCAACCTGCGCCGCCACGGCGCCAGCGCCGAGCGCGTGCTGGCGTGCGTGCCCTATGCCGTGCACAACGTGGCGGGTACGCACCTGGCGGCGTACTTCCTGGGGCTGGCGCACGCGCGCTACGAGGCCGGGGTACTCTGGCAGATTGAGGCGTTCTTCTTCTACACCCTGATCACCGTGGCCGCCGCTACCGGGCTCATGCAGAAATACCGCGCCTCAGCCCTGGCGCAAAAGCAGCTGCTGGCAGAGCTTGCGCACTCCGAGCAGGTGCTGGAAGAGCGCGTGCTCCAGCGCACCAGCGAACTGCTGCAGGCCCAGAACGCGCTGCACGCCGCGCTGCACAGCGAGCGCGAGATGCGGCAGGAGCAGCGCCACTTCTTCGACATGGTCAACCACGAGTTCCGCACGCCCCTGGCAGTGGTGAACAGCGCCGCCACCGAGCAGCAGGCCTTTCCCGGCCCGGAAATTGCCCCGCAGGTGGAGCGAGCCACCCAGATTCGCCGCACCTGCCGCCGCCTGATGGCGCTGGTGGACAACTGCCTGCTCAGCGACCGCCTGGACGCCCAGGCCTTCAAGCCCCAGTGGCGCGACGTGCCGCTGGCCGACATCGTCGATGCGGCCGCCGAGCTGGTGCAGTGGTCGCGCCGCCACCACCTGTGCCTGGACACCGCGCGCGCCCCGGCGTGGTGGACCTGCGATCCGGCGCTGGTGCGCATCGCCCTGTCCAACCTGGTGGACAACGCCGTCAAGCACGCCCGGCCCGGGGAGATCACCCTCAGCGCGCACAGCCCGGCGCCCGGCCTGCTGGCACTGGCCGTGAGCGACCAGGGGCCTGGCCTGCCGCCCGAGGCGGCGCAGCACCTCTTCGCGCGCTGCGAGCGCGGCGCATCGCGCGGCTGCACGGCGGCGACGTGCAGGCCACGGCGTCGGCGCAGGGCGGCACCTGCTTCACGCTCACCCTGGCGAGCGGCGGGGCCGCGGCATCCGCCGGACGCTCCTCATTCAATAGCTGACAGCGCTTGATGGGTAAGGGCTGGAGGTATTTTTTATGTGTGAATGCCTCTTTCAGCGCATGCGCCCACCACAGCCTACGGCCAACCCAGCAATCAGCATAAAAATGGCCTTCAGCCCTTACCCATCAAGCGCTTGCAGCTCCTGATTCGGGAGCACGCACGCGCTCGGCATCGGCACGCAGGCGCGCGGCCAGGGCCTCGGCCTGGGCCAGGCGGCGCAGCAGCCAGGGCGTGAGGTCGTCCTGCGCCAGCGGCGGCAGGGGTTCGGGCTCGGTGCCCTGCGCGTCGGCATGGCCCGCCGCCGGGGCCGCACCCAGCAATTGCGCCTCGATGCGCCGGGCCGCCGCGTCCAGCAAGGGCTGCAGTTCCTCGACGCGCAGATGCCCGCGGCGCAGCAGCAGCAAGGTCTTGACGGCGGTGAGCTGCGCCAGCAACTGGTAGGCGTGCACCTGCATGTGCTCCAGCGGCGCCAGAGGCGGGCGCACGGCGCGCGGCTCCTTCCAGGCGCGCCCAGTGGCCTGCACCAGCGCGGAGAGGCTGTCGTAGGCCTCGCGCCGCGCCAGGCGCCAGGCCAGCTCGGGCTGGTTGTCCACGGCCTGCAGTTGCGCCAGCCCCAGCGCCTCGCGCGCATGGCGCGCCTGGGCGGCCAGCGTGCGCCCGACCAGCGCCGGCACCTGGTGGCGCTCCCACGACGGCAGCACGTAGGCGAAGGCCCAGGCCAGGCCCGCGCCGATGAGCGTGTCGGCCATGCGCTCGAACAGCGCGAAAGCCGTGCTGTCGCCCGTGTGCAGCATGTGCGACTGCACCAGCCCCAGCACCGTGGCGGCCACCGCCGTGACCAGGTAGAAGCGGATGGCGAAGGCATGCGCCACGGCCTGCGCCAGCGTCAGGCACACCACCAGGCCGAGCGGCGGCAGGTGCGCCGCCAGCACGGCCGAGGCCAGCACGCAGCCCAGCAGGGTGCCGCCCACGCGCGCATTGCGCCGCTCCAGCGTCTGCGCCAGGCTGCCGCGCAGCACCACCACGATGGTCAGGATGATCCAGTAGGCATGCATGCGCCAGGGCACCAGCAGCGACACGGCGTAGCCCGCGCCAATGGCCAGCGCGGCGCGCAGCGCGTGGCGCAGCGGCGCGGCCTGCCAGCGCCACACGCCCCACAGCGGCTGCCAGCCCCAGCCCACGGGGCTGACGAACATCTGCCAGCTTGCGCGCACCACCGCCAGGTTGGGCGCGGCCTCGCCGCGCGCCACCGCCACGAGGCGGCCCGCCTCCTCGTGCAGGTGGCCCACGCGCTGCGCCAGCCCCTGGGCCAGCAGCGCCGGGGTGAAGTAGCCGGGCGGCGGCCCGGCCTCGGGCGCCGCGGGCGCCAGGGGGGCCAGCGTGAAGGGCGCGGGCCGGCGCCCGAGCAGCAGGGCATCCGCCAGGCGCTCGATCTCGCCGGCCAGGGCATTCAGCATGGCCTGCAGGCGCGCCAGCGCCGGGGCCTGCGCGGGCTGGCCGCGCAGGGCGTCCAGGTCCAGGCTGCAGGCCAGAAGGTGGTCGCGCATCTCCAGCACGCACATCAGCATGTCGGCCAGGCGCAGGCGGCGCGCGGTGGAAGGGGCTTCGAGCACGATGTCGCGTGCGGCCTGCAGTTGGTCGGTCAGCGCCGCCTGGCTGCGCAGCAGGCCCGCCATGAGCCGCGCGCCCCCGCCCGGCCCGTCCGGCGGTTGCTGCGCGGGCGTGAACTGCCGCGCCTGCAGGCGCATCAGCGCCGCCAGCGACAGCAGCGCGTCGGCCAGGAACTGCACGCGGTAGCGCGCGTTGAGCAGCCGGTTGGCCAGCACGGCATAGGGCAGGTACAGCAGGGCCCCGATCCCGAAATGCAGCGTGGCAGTGAGCGCGGCCTGCGTGGTCTCGCCCTGCGGCGCCGGCGTGGCCATGGAGAACACCAGCGCGAACATGGCCGCGATGGCCACGGGCGCGCCGCGCTTGCCCCAGGCCATGGCCAGGAAGGCCAGGAACGTGGCCGGCACCAGCAGCAGGCCCAGCGCCCAGGGCAGGGCTTCGAGCCGCTGCACGGCGAAGAACAGCGGCATGCCCAGCAGCGGCGCGGGCAGCATGTGCCAGAACTTGCCGCGCCGCGGCGCCGGCATGTCGGGCGGGATGGCCACAATGGCGCCCACGGCGGCCACCGATGCCGCACCCATCCCCAGCCACAGGTGCACGCCCACGGAGACCAGCAGCAGCCCGAGCGCGGCGGCCACGCCGCTGGCGACGTAGTGGCTCAAGGCCACGCGCAGCGCGGCGCGCAGGTGCAGGCTCACCCGAGCTGGCTCGGATCCATGTACTGCTGGCGCCATTCCTCGAACCCCAGCGTGTCGGCGGCTTCGATGGCTTTTTGCGCGGCCCAGGACTCCTCGGCCAGCGCCGCCTGGCGCGCCTGCTGCGCCGCGCTCCAGGGCAGCGCCAGCAGGTGGTCGCGCGCGCGCTCCGACTGGGCTTGCGAAAACGCCTGGAAATTGCAGCCGTGCGCCTGCGCCATGGCGGCCAGCACGCGCGCCGAAGGGGCGCGCGCCGCGTCGGCCAGCGTGGCCTGGGCGTCGCGCAGCGCCGCGCCGTAGGCCTGGGTGCCGTGCGTGGCGTCGAGCGCGGCGGCGATCGGCGCGCACTGCGCCAGCACCTGCGCGGCCCAGTCCACCAGCAGCACGTTCTCGCCCTGGCGCTTGAGCAGCAGCCCCGGCTCGCGCCCACGCTCGGCCGTCTGGTGCTGGTTGTGCTTGAGTTCGGCGATTTCCGCCGGGGTGTCGGGCGGGCTGTCGGACAGCAGGCAGTGCAGCAGGAACACGTCGAGCAGGCGCATGGTCTGCGCTGTGATGCCCACGGGCTCGAACGGGTCGAGGTCCATCAGGCGCACCTCCACGTACTCCACGCCGCGCTCGCGCAGCGCGTGCAGCGGGCGCTCGCCGCGGCGCACGGTGCGCTTGGGGCGGATGGTGCCGTAGAACTCGTTCTCGATCTGCAGCAGGCTGGTGCCGAGCTGGTTGTAGTCGCCGCCGAGGTTGCGGATGCCGATGGCCTCGTAGGGCGCATAGGGCCGTGTCAGCGCCTCGTACAGCGAGTTGGCGTAGCCCTCCAGGCCGTTGTAGCTCACGTACAGGCTGGCCTGCGCGTCGCTCTGGTAGCCCAGGCGCCCCATGCGCAGCGAGGTGGCGTACGGCAGGTGCAGCGCCTGGCCCTGGCTGCCCAGCGGCTGCAGGCTGTGTTCGCGCCCTGCGACGAAGCACGGGCACAGCGCGGGCGAGGCGCCGAACAGGTACAGCAGCACGAAGGCGTGGCGGCGGAAGTTGCGGATCAGCGCGAAGTATTCCTCGCTGCCCACGCCGGGCAGCGACCAGTTGTAGTGGATGCCCGAGATGGTCTGCATGCGCCGGCCATAGCGGTGGCCCAGGCCCATGCGGTAGATGCTCTTGGCGCGGCCGATGTGCGAATTGCCGTAGCGGCCCAGCGGAATGGTTTCATCGGTCGGCAGGCCGCAGGGCATGCTGGACACCCAGAGCATCTCGCCGCCCGCGCCCTGGAGCGTGCGCAGCACGTGCTGGTGGGTCTCGGTCAGCTCGCCCAGGGTCTCTTCCACGCCCCGGTGAGCGCCGGTGATGAGCTCGATCTGCGATTCGCTGTAGTCGGTGGTGATGCTGGGGTGCGTCAGCGCGGCGCCCAGCGCCTGCGGGTGCGGGGTGAGCGCCAGGCCGCCCGTGGGCAGGACGCGCAGGCCTTCTTTCTCGATGCCGCGCCGGATACCCGCGAGGCGCCCCGATTCCAGCGCGGCCACGCGCTCGTGCAATGTGTTCATAGGGTCACAACCTGTTTCTTGTTGGAGCCGGAACTTAGCACGGCACGCGCCGCCCGCGCTGGAGCGGGGGGACATGCCCGTTATTCATTGCGCTACGCGCCACCCGCAGCACATGAAACCGGCGCGGCCCAGGCGCGGGCAGCCGAGCAAGGGCCGCCCCGCAGCGAGGGCTGCGTCCCCCTCCCACGCGCAGCGTGAGAGAGGGGGAAGGCGCCGAAGGCGACTCAGGGGGTGCTTCCTGTCACCCCCGTGCGGCCAGTGCCTTGCCCACTTCGTTGGTGCCCTGGGCAGCGCCGCTTTGCGGCACCTGTTCGCCCGCGCGGTCGGTCACCTCGGCCAGGCGGGCCGCCAGTTGCTCGGGCACGCCGGCGCCCAGGCCCAGGTGGATGCCCTGGGTGAGCGTGATGTGCGCCGCCTCGAAGGTGCCCGCGCCCGCGCACAGGATGGCGCGCGTGGGCGCGCTCTCGTGCGCCAGCACCAGCATGGCGGGCACCACGGCCTCGGGGCGCAGGGCGTCGAGCACCTGCGGCGGGAACAGCGCCTCGGTCATGCGCGTGGCCGCCGTGGGGGCCAGGGCGTTCACGTGGATGCCGTGCTTGGCGCCTTCGATGGCCAGGGTCTGCATCAGGCCCACCTGGGCCAGCTTGGCGGCGCCGTAGTTGGCCTGGCCGAAGTTGCCGTACAGGCCCGTGGACGAGGTGGTCATGACGATGCGCCCGTACTTCTGTTCCACCATGTGCGGCCACACCGCCTTGCAGCAGTGCGCCGCGCCCATCAGGTGCACCTGCACCACCAGGGCGAAGTCGTCCATCTCCATCTTGGCGAACGATTTGTCGCGCAGGATGCCGGCGTTGTTCACCAGGATGTCCACGCGGCCCCAGGCATCGACGGCCTGGCGCACCATGGCCTGCACGGCGGCGAAATCGGTCACCGAGGCGCCGTTGGCCAGCGCCTCGCCGCCCGCCGCGCGGATTTCGTCGGCCACTTTCTGCGCGGCCGAGGCCGAACCGCCGCTGCCGTCGAGCGTGCCGCCCAGGTCGTTGACCAGCACCTTGGCGCCGCGCGCGGCCAGCGCCAGCGCATGCTGGCGCCCCAGGCCGCCGCCCGCGCCCGTCACGATGGCCACGCGGCCCTTGAAGTCCAGTTCCATGTGCATCCACTCCTCTTGTCTTGATGTGATGTCGTTGCCGCGCGCGGCGGCGCGGGCCACTGTACGCCAGGGCGCGGTCCGCGCCAGTTCCGCGCGCGACTCCCCTGGCTCGCGTCAGCCCCCGGGCACGGCCACGTCCTCCAGCGCCAGGCGGTGGCGCGGGTCGCGGTGCCAGTCCCAGTAGGTCTGCACCATGCGCCGCGTGACCGGGCCCACGGCACCATCACCCACCGGCAGCCCATCGACGCGCGTGACCAGCAGCACGCCCCCGGCCGAGGAGGAGAGGAACACCTCGCGCGCCGCGCGCAGCTCGGCCGCGGGCAGCGCGCGCACCTGCAGCGGCAGGCCCGCGGCCTGGGCCATCTCGATCACGGTGCGGCGCGTGATGCCTTCGAGCACGCCCTGCGCCGGCGTCACCAGCACGCCCTGGGCGTTCACGCAGAACACGTTGAAGCCCGGCCCCTCGACCACATGGCCCGCGCCATCGGTCAGCACCACGGTGTCGCCCCCGGCGTCGAGCGCGCCCAGCAGGCCCATGGTCAGGTCGTTCCAGTGGTAGTTCTTGGCGCGCGGGTCCACGCTGCTGGCGGGAATGCGCTGCACGCCGCTGACCACCAGGTCCAGCCCGCGCTCGCGCTGCCCGGCGTTGGCGATCCAGACATAGGGCACGGCGAAGGCGTAGAACTGGTTCACCGCCAGGCGCGGGTCGCGCGAGCCCCAGGGCGGCTGGCCGCGCGTGACGACCATCTCCACGTAGGCGCTGCGCAGGCCCGCCAGGCGCACGCACTGTGCCAGCACCTGCGTGATGCCCTGCGCGGACAGCCCCGGGTCGAGGCGAAAGCGCGCGCAACTGGCGAAGAACCGCTCCAGGTGCGCGTCGAGGCGGAAGAAGGCGCCGTCCCACACGGTCACCACGTCATAGGTGGCGTCGGAGCGCAGGAAGCCCCAGTCGGTGAGGGGAATCGCGGCGTCGCCGATGGGCACGTAGCGCCCGCGCACAAAGGCGGCGCCCTGGGAGAAATCGGGAGGGGTATCGAGGGCAGGCATGCGGCCATTGTGGCCGCGCCCAACGCGCGCGGGTTATCCCGCACGGGACTGGACAAGCATGTGGACAAGTTTTGGCAAGTTCTGTATGGCCCATGCAAGCCATTGATTTACAAGGATAATCCTTGCGTCGCCTATTTTTTAGGCAAGCCAGCCACGGGTTTTCCCGCGCCTTGTTGGACAATCATGTGGATAAGTTTTGACAAGTCCTGTATGGGCGCGCCAAGTGCTTGATTCACAAGGGATTGGCTTGTATTGCCTAAATTTTAGGCAATGCCGGTACGCCGTCGCGGCGCTCCGCCCTGGCGGCCAGGCGCTCCTTTTTACGTAGCTGCCAACGCTTCCCACATAAGCGCTGGAGCCATTTTTCATTGTTTTTTCACTCCGCCATGAATGCTCCCCTGATGCCCCCGCTGTACACCGCCCGCCTGCACGCCAGCGACGCCCAATGCGACGCCTGGGGCGACCAGCCCCTGCTGGATGCGCTCGAATCCGGCGGCATCGCCTGGCCCAGCTCCTGCCGCAACGGCACCTGCCGCACCTGCCTGGGCCAGCTGGTGCAGGGCAGCGTGCGCTACGCCATCGACTGGCCGGGCCTATCGCCCGAGGAAAAGGCCCAGGGCTGCGTGCTGCCGTGCGTGGCCTACCCCGCGTCCGACGTGGTGCTGCAGCGCGAGGAATGAAGTGAAACACCCCCTGAGTCGCCTTCGGCGCCTTCCCCCTCTCTCTACGCGCTTCGCGCTATGGGAGGAGGACGCAGCCCTCGCTGCGGGGCGGCCCTTGCTCGGCTGCCCGCGCTTGGGCCGCGCCGGTTTCATGCGCTGTGGGTAGCGCGCAGCGCCATGGCTAACCGATACATCCACAAACCACGCGCGGCGCCCGCGCTGGACTAGAATTTCGCTCTTTGGGCGGCCCCCCGCCCCCTTTGCGGCAGCGCTGCATCGCATGTTCTTTGGCTCTGGCGCCCGCGCCCATGGAACCTGCATGGCGCGCGCCGCCCAGGCCCCAAGGAAAGCCCCCTCCATGACCTCTCCCCTCACCCCCGTGCCCGTCTCGCCCGTCGAGGAGATCGTGGCCGAGATGCGCGCCGGGCGCATGGTCATCCTCGTCGATGAGGAAGACCGCGAAAACGAAGGCGATCTGGTGCTTGCCGCCGACCACGTCACGCCGGAGGCCATCAACTTCATGGCCCGCTTCGGCCGCGGCCTGATCTGCCTGACCCTCTCGCGCGAGCGCTGCGAGCGCCTGCAGCTGCCGCCCATGGTGGCGCGCAACGGCACCAAGATGGGCACGGCCTTCACCGTCTCCATCGAGGCCGCCGAGGGCGTCACCACCGGCATCAGCGCCGCCGACCGCGCGCGCACCGTGCAGGCCGCGGTGGCGCCGCACGCCAAGGCCAGCGACCTGGTGCAGCCCGGCCACATCTTCCCGCTGCAGGCCGTGGATGGCGGCGTGCTCATGCGCGCCGGCCACACCGAGGCCGGCTGCGACCTGGCCGCCATGGCCGGCTGCAGCCCCGCCGCCGTGATCTGCGAGGTGATGAAGGACGACGGCACCATGGCCCGCCTGCCCGACCTGCAGCTCTTCGCGGCCGAGCACGGCATCAAGATCGGCACCATCGCCGACCTGATCGAGTACCGCAGCCGCAACGAATCGCTGGTGGAGAAAGTCGGCTCGCGCGCCGTGCAGACCGCCTGGGGCGAATTCACCGCGCACGCCTTCCGCGACGGCCCCAGCGGCAACGTGCACCTGGCGCTGGTGCGCGGCCAGTGGGACGCGCAGGCCGAGGTGCCGGTGCGCGTGCACGAGCCGCTGTCGGTGCTCGACGCGCTGGAAGTCAACCGCTCCATGCACTCGTGGAGCCTGGACACCAGCCTGGCCTACATCGCCCGCCAAGGCCAGGGCGTGGCGGTGCTGCTGAACTGCGGCGAATCGGGCGCGCAGCTGCTGGAGCAATTCGAGGGCAAGGCGCGCGCCGCGCAGGCCCCCGAGCGCGGCCGCATGGACCTGCGCACCTACGGCGTGGGCGCGCAAGTCCTGCGCGAAGTGGGCGTGGTGCGGATGCGCCTCATGGGCCAGCCGCGCCGCCTGCCCAGCATGGCCGGCTACGGGCTGGAGATTACCGGCTACATCACCAAGGAATGAACCCCTATGCAAAACGCTGACAAAGGCACGGCCGCCACCCCGCTCGACGGCAAGGAACTGCGCATCGGCATCGTGCAGGCACGCTTCAACGAAAGCATCACCGACGCGCTGGCCGCCGCCTGCCGCGACACCCTGCTCGACCTGGGCGTGCAGGCCGAACACATCACCCACGTGACCGTGCCCGGCGCGCTCGAAGTGCCGCTGGCGCTGATGGCGCTGGCCGAACGCGACGAGTTCGACGCGCTGATCGCGCTGGGCTGCATCATCCGCGGCGAAACCTACCACTTCGAGCTGGTGGCCAATGAATCGGGCGCGGGCGTCTCGCGCGTCGGGCTGGACTACGGCATCCCCATCGCCAACGCCATCCTGACCACCGAGAACCTCGACCAGGCCGTGGCGCGCCAGACCGAGAAGGGCCGCGACGCCGCCTACGTGGCCGTGGAAATGGCCAACCTGCTGGGCGGGCTGGCGGCATGAGCGACGACTTCTCCCCCGCCTCCAAGCGCCCGCCGCGCCAGCCGCGCAAGGGCCTGACCAGCACTGGCGCGCGCAAGGCGGCGTCCAAGTCGGCACGTTCGCGCGCGCGCGAATTCGCGCTCCAGGCGCTGTACCAGTACATCGTCGGGCGCAACGAGGCCAGCGCCATCGACCTGTTCACGCGCGACCTGGCCGGCTTTCACAAGGCCGATGCCGCGCACTACGACGCGCTGTTGCACGGCTGCGTGCGCACCGAAACCGAGCTGGACGCGCTGATCGTGCCCCAGCTCGACCGCCCGCTGGCCGAGATCTCCCCCATCGAGCACGCCGTGATGTGGATCGGCGTGTACGAGTTCCAGCACTGCATGGACGTGCCCTGGCGCGTGGCGCTGAACGAATGCATCGAGCTGGCCAAGGAATTCGGCGGCACCGACGGGCACAAGTACGTCAACGCCGTGCTCGGCGGCCTGGCGCCCAAGCTGCGCGCAGCCGAGGTGGCGGCCGACCAGCAGCAGCGCGCCCCGCAGGCCGCGCCCGACGCCTGAGCCCCGCCCCTTTGCCCATGAAGCTGTCCACGCGCGCCCAGCGCATCGAACCGTTCTACGTGATGGAAGTCGCCAAGGCCGCGCAGGCCCTGGCGCGCGAAGTGGCCGGCGGCCACGACCCGATGATCTTCCTGAACATCGGCGAGCCCGACTTCACCGCCCCGCCCCTGGTGCAGGAGGCCGCCGACCGCGCCGTGCGCGCGGGCCTGTCGCAATACACCCCGGCGCTGGGCCTCGACGCATTGCGCGAGCGCATCAGCGGCTGGTACGCCGGGCGTTTCGGCATCGACGTGCCCGCGCGGCGCATCGTCGTCACCGCCGGCGCCTCGGCGGCGCTGCAGCTCGCCTGCCTGGCGCTGATCGACGCGGGCGACGAAATCCTGATGCCCGACCCGAGCTACCCCTGCAACCGCCACTTCGTCACGGCGGCGCAGGGCGAGGCGGTGCTCCTTCCCACCACGGCCGAGGAGCGCTTCCAGCTCAGCGCCGCCAAGGTCGAGGCGGCCTGGGGCGCGCGCACGCGCGGCGTGCTGCTGGCCTCGCCATCGAACCCCACGGGCACGTCGATCGCGCCCGCCGAGCTGCGCCGCATCCACGAAGTGGTGCAGGCACGCGGCGGCCTGACCATCATCGACGAGATCTACCTCGGCCTGTCGTACGACGCGGCCTACGGCCAGACGGCACTGGCCATCGACGACAACGTCATCAGCATCAACAGCTTCAGCAAGTACTTCAACATGACGGGCTGGCGCCTGGGCTGGATGGTGGTGCCCGACGTGCTGGTGCCCGCCGTGGAGCGGCTGGCGCAGAACCTGTTCATCTGCGCCAGCACCATCGCGCAGCACGCCGCGCTGGCCTGCTTCGCGCCCGAGAGCATCGCCGAGTACGAGCGCCGGCGCCTGGAGTTCAAGGCGCGGCGCGACTACTTCATTCCCGCGCTGAACCAGCTCGGCCTGACGGTGCCCGTCATGCCCGATGGCGCCTTCTACGCCTGGGCCGATTGCACGCAGGCGGCCGAAAAACTCGGCGTGCAGGGCAGTTGGGACTTCGCCTTCGCGCTGATGCAGCGCGCCCACCTGGCCATCACGCCGGGGCGCGACTTCGGCGCGGCCGAGACGGCGCGCTACGTGCGCTTTTCCACCGCCAATTCGATGGCGCAGCTGCAGGAAAGCGTGGCGCGCCTGGCGCGGGTGCTGGGTTGAACCGGGGCGGTGCACCATGGCAGCATTTGAATTCCCCATCCGCGTGTACTGGGAGGACACCGATGCCGGCGGCATCGTGTTCTACGCCAACTACCTGCGCTTCTTCGAGCGCGCGCGCACCGAGTGGCTGCGCGCGCTGGGCCTGTCGCAGCATGCGCTGCGCGAGGAAACCGGCGGCATGTTCGTGGTGACGGCGGCGCAGCTGCAGTACCACCGCCCGGCGCGGCTGGACGATGAACTCATCGTCACCGCGGCTGTCATAGAGCAGGGCCGCGCCTCGCTGACCATGGCGCAGCAGGCCCTGCGCAAACCAGGCTCCGCGCACGAAGCGCCCACGCTGCTGTGCGAGGGCCAGGTGCGCATCGGCTGGGTGGACAGCGCCACGCTGCGCCCCGCCAGGATTCCCAACGCCGTGCTGGAAAGATTTGCATGAATTCCCAAGACATGTCCATCGTCAACCTCGTGCTGCACGCCAGCTGGGTGGTGCAGTTCGTCATGCTGCTGCTGCTCTGCGTCTCGGTGGCGAGCTGGGCGGCCATCTTCCGCAAGCTGTTCGCACTGAAGCGCGTGAAGTCGCTCAACGAGGAGTTCGAGCGTGAATTCTGGTCGGGCACCAGCCTGAACGAGCTGTTTGCCGCCGCGGCGCAGAACGCCAAGCACGCCGGGCCCATGGAGCGCATCTTCGCCAGCGGCATGCGCGAATACCAGAAGCTGCGCGAGCGCCGCATCGCCGACCCCGGCACGCTGCTCGACGGTGCGCGCCGCGCCATGCGCGCCAGCTTCCAGCGCGAGATGGACGTGATCGAGTCCAGCCTGTCCTTCCTCGGCTCGGTGGCCTCGGTGTCGCCCTACGTGGGGCTGTTCGGCACCGTCTGGGGCATCATGCACGCCTTCACGGGTTTCGCCGGCATGGAGCAGGTCACGCTCGCCACCGTCGCGCCGGGCATTGCCGAGGCGCTGGTGGCCACCGCTATCGGCCTGTTCGCCGCCATTCCCGCCGTGGTGGCCTACAACCGCTTCGCGCGCGACATCGACCGCGTGGCCACGCACCAGGAGACCTTCATCGAGGAGTTCTCCAACATCCTGCAGCGCAACCTGGGCGCCCACCCCGGTTCGCCCTCGGGGCATTGAAGGGAGCGCCGTCATGCCCGCCATGGCCTCCCGCAGCGGCAGCCGCCGCCGTTCGATGAACGAAATCAACATGGTGCCCTTCATCGACGTGATGCTGGTGCTGCTCATCATCTTCATGGTCACGGCGCCGATGCTCACGCCCAGTTCCATCGACGTGCCCAGCGTCGGCAAGGGCAAGGCGCAGCCCAAGAGCTTCGCCACCGTGATCGTCGGCAAGGACGGCGACCTGCGCTTCAAGACCCGCGACGCCGAGCGCACGCTCAACCTGCGCGAGATCGGAGCCACGGCGCGCCAGTGGCAGGAAGGCCAGCCAGCCGAGTCCGCCGTGATCATCGCCGCCGACAGGAGCGTGCAGTACGAGGCCGTGGTCAAGGCCATGGACGCGCTGCAGCGCGCCGGCGTGCAGCGCGTGGGCCTGTCAGTCAAGCAAGGGAACCCCTGAGCGGCCAGGCCCCTCTACCCCGTCCATGCAGGCCTTCAACGACCGCGACCAGTTCGCCCCGCCCCGCCCGCCCGGGCGCCTGCGCGCCATCGCGCTGGCGGTGCTCGCCCACGGCATCCTGATCGGTGCGCTGACCTGGGGCGTGCAGTGGAAGACCAGCGCCGACCTGCCCGCCGTGGAGGCCGAACTCTGGGCCGCCATCCCGCAGCAAGCGGCGCCGCGCGAGGTAGCCCCGCCGCCACCGCCGCCCGTGGCGGCGCCCGAGCCCGCGCCAGTGGCCCCGCCGCCCCCGCCCGCCCCGCCGCCACGCCAGGCGCAGCCCGATACGCACGAGGCCGACATCGCCCTGGAACGCCAGAAAAAGCGCCAGGAAGAAGAAAAGAAGCGCCAGCACGAGCAGGAGCTGGAACGCAAGGAACACGAGCGCCGCGAACGCCTGGAGCAGGAGAAGAAGGAACGCCTGCAGAAGGAAAAGGCCGCGCACGAAAAAGCCGAACGCGAGAAGGCCCAGCGCGAGAAGCAACTGGCCGAGCAGAAGAAGCTGGAGCAGCAGAAAGCCGAGCAGGAAAAGCAGAAGAAGCTGGCCGAGGAAAAGCGCAAGGCCGAAGCCGAGGCCAAGCGCGCCGAGGAGTTCCGCAAGGAGCAGATGCGCCGCATCGCCGGCCTGGCGGGCGCCACCGGCGGCGAGACCGCCACGGGCACCGCGCAGCGCAGCGCCGGCCCCTCTGGCAGCTACGGCGGCAAGGTGGCGGCCAAGGTCAAGCCCAACATCATTTACCCCGACGCGGTGTCGGGCAACCCGCGCACCGAGGTAGAGGTGCGCGCCGCGCCGGACGGCACCATCGTCGGCACGCGCATCCTGCAGTCCAGCGGCAACAAGGCCTGGGACGACGCCGTGGTGCGCGCCCTGCAGAAGACCGAAACCCTGCCGCGCGACGTGGACGGGCGCGTGCCCTCGTCGCTGGTGATCGGCTTCCGCCCGAAGGACTGAGCTACCAAAAAGAGAGCTGCCAGCGCTTGCTGCGCAAGGATTTCAAATGCTTCCATGCATCAAACCCTTGCACAGCAAGCGCTGGCAGCTCCTGTTTTCAGAGCATCACACGCGCTGCTCGATCAGCCGGTTGATGCGCAGCGCCCCCAGCGTGCACACCACGCCCGACAGCAGGTACAGCGACACGGCCCCCAGGCCGAAGCGCGCCGACAGCCCCAGCGCCACCAGCGGCGCGAAGGCCGCGCCCAGCAGCCAGGCCAGGTCGGCCGACAGCGCGGCGCCGGTGTAGCGGTGGCGCGCGGCGAAGTTGGCCGTGACCGTGCCCGAGGCCTGGCCATACGACAGCCCCAGCAGCACGAAGCCCAGCAGCAGGAACAGGTTGTGGCCCGCCGCCGTGCCGGCGCCCAGCATCCACGGCACAGCCAGGCTGAACAGGCCGATGAGCACGGCCATGGCGCCCAGCAGCGTGCGCCGCCCCACCCGGTCGGCCAGCCGGCCCGAGGCCACCATGGCCCCGGCCGCCAGCAGCGCGCCGACGATCTGCACGCCCAGCACCTGCGGCACCGGCTGGTCGGCATAGAGCACGATCCACGACAGCGGGAACACCGTGACCAGGTGGAACAGCGCGAAGCTGGCCAGCGCCGCGAACGCGCCCAGCAGCACGTTGCCGCCCGCGTCGGCCAGCACGCGCGTGACCGGCACGGGGTGCAGCTCGCGCTCTTGCAGCAGGTCGGCATACGACTGCCCCACCACCAGGCGCAGGCGCGCGAACAGCGCCACCACGTTGATGGCGAAGGCCACGCAGAACGGGTAGCGCCAGCCCCAGTCGAGGAACTCATCCGGCGTCAGGCTGGCGTACAGGTAGGCGAACAGGCTGGCCGCCAGGACAAAGCCCAGCGGCGCGCCCAGCTGGCCCAGCATGGCGTACCAGCCGCGGCGCTGGCGCGGCGCGGCCAGCGCCAGCAGCGAGGGCAGCCCGTCCCAGCTGCCGCCCAGCGCCAGGCCCTGGCCCAGGCGCAGCAGCACCAGCGCCGTGATGGCCGAGGCGCCGGCCTGCGCGTAGCTGGGCAGGAAGGCCATGCCCACGGTGCACGCGCCCAGCAGCACCAGCGCCAGCGTGAGCTTGGTGCCGCGCCCCCAGCGCCGCTGCACCGCCATCGACAGCGCGGTGCCGAACGGCCGCGCCACGAAGGCCAGGGCGAAGATGCCGAACGCGGCCAGCGTGCCCTCCAGGCGCGGCAGGAACGGGAACAGCAGGCTGGGAAAGACCAGCACGCTGGCGATGCCGAAGACGAAGAAGTCGAAGTACTCCGACGACCGGCCGATGACCACGCCCACGGCGATGTCGCCCGGGGCCACGTCTTCGTCGGTATGCGCCTGCGCCAGGGCTGCGCCGCCCCAGACAGGCGCATGCAGTGCATGCACTGTCGTTTGGCCATGGTTGCTCATATGCACGCTCCTTGGTGGACTGGAACAGTGCCGTTCTACACCTGGCGCTACCGCGCCACAAGCGTGGCGAAACCCCGCTTGTCAAGCACCACGGCAGGCCTTATTGCGCCCGGCCAAAGTCTTCGCACGGCGCCGCCACACAAGGACGATTTATTGACATTGGACAAAATGTCCCATACGCAATTGAGATAGCCGCGTTACATTTCGCAGCCTCCGTACCCGCGTTGGCGCGCCAACGCCCACTTAGGCGTCCCTCCCATGAGAAAACCCAAGGAACCCCGCAGGCTGGCCTGGCCTGCCGCGGCCCTGGCCGCGGCCACGGCCCTGGCCGGCTGCAGCAAGGCCGTCGTGCTCAACCCGGCCGGCGACGTTGCCGCGCAGCAGGGCCAACTGGTCGTCACGGCCACGCTGCTGATGCTGGTCATCATCGTGCCGGTCATCGCCCTGACCCTGTTCTTCGCCTGGAAGTACCGCCAGGGCAACGCCGAGGCCGAGTACGACCCCGAATGGCACCACTCCACCAAGCTGGAGCTGGTGATCTGGTCGGTGCCGCTGGTCATCATCATCATCCTGGGCGCGCTGACCTGGGTGACCACGCACAAGCTCGACCCGTACCGCCCGCTGGACCGCATCGATGCCAGCCGCCCCGTCCCGGCCGGTGTGAAGCCGCTGGAAGTGCAGGTGGTGGCGATGGACTGGAAGTGGCTCTTCGTCTACCCCGAGCAGGGCATTGCCCTGGTGAACGAGCTGGCCGCGCCGGTGGACCGCCCGATCCACTTCAAGCTCACCGCCACCTCGACCATGAACGCCTTCTACGTGCCCGACCTGGCCGGCATGGTCTACGCCATGCCCGGCATGCAGACCGAGCTGCACGGCGTGATCAACCAGGCGGGCGTGTTCCCCGGCCTGGCCTCGCACAACAGCGGCGCGGGCTTCTCGGGCATGACGTTCAAGTTCCACGGCCTGTCGGACGCCGGCTTTGCCCAGTGGGTGCAAAAGGCCCAGGCCGAGGGCAAGGCGCTGGACAAGGCCACCTACCTGCAACTGGCCAAACCCAGCGAGCGCGACCCGGTGCAGCGCTTCGCGCGCGTGGACGCCGACCTGTACGACCGCGTGCTCAACCGCTGCGTGGAAGCAGGCCAGGTGTGCATGCACGAGATGATGGCCATGAACGACCGCGCCCGCGCCGCGCTGCCGCCCGACCAGTGCACTCCGGCCAATGCGCCGCAAACCATCGCCGCCCTGGAGCGCCAGGAGAACCCGCATGACTGAACACACACCCGCCGCCGCGCCCCACTGGCTGCTCGGCCGCATCACCTGGGATTCGATCCCGATGGCGCACGAGCCCATCGTGCTCTACACCTTCCTCGCCACCATGCTGGGCGGCCTGGCCGTGGTCGCTGCCCTGGCCAGGTTCCGCCTCTGGGGCCCGCTGTGGAAGGACTGGATCTGCTCGATCGACCACAAGAGGATCGGCATCATGTACATGGTGCTGGGCCTGGTCATGTTCCTGCGCGGCTTCGCCGATGCGGTGATGATGCGCCTGCAGCAGTCCATGGCCTTCGGCGAGAGCATGGGCTACCTGCCGCCGCACCACTACGACCAGATCTTCACCGCCCACGGCGTGATCATGATCTTCTTCGTGGCCATGCCGTTCGTCACGGGGCTGATGAACTACCTCGTGCCGCTGCAGATCGGCGCGCGCGACGTGTCGTTCCCGTTCCTGAACAACTTCAGCTTCTGGATGACCGCCGGCGGCGCCGTGCTGGTGATGCTGTCGCTGTTCCTGGGCGAGTTCTCCACGGCCGGCTGGCTGGCGCTGTCCAACCTGGGCGCGCAGAACCCGGGCGTGGGGCTGGACTACTACATCTGGGGCCTGCAGGTCGCGGGGGTGGGCACCACGCTCTCGGGCATCAACCTGATCGTCACCATCGTCAAGATGCGCGCGCCGGGCATGAGCCTGATGAAGATGCCCGTGTTCACCTGGACCGCGCTGTGCACCAACGCGCTGATCGTGGCCTCGTTCCCGGTGCTGACGGCGGCCCTGGTGCTGATGTCGCTCGACCGCTACGTCGGCACCAACTTCTTCACCAACGACCTGGGCGGCAACGCCATGCTGTACGTGAACCTGATCTGGATCTGGGGCCACCCCGAGGTCTACATCCTGGTGCTGCCCTGCTTCGGCATCTTCTCCGAGGTGGTGGCCACGTTCAGCCGCAAGCGCCTGTTCGGCTACACGTCGATGGTCTACGCCACGGTGTGCATCACGGTGCTGTCGTACCTGGTGTGGCTGCACCACTTCTTCACCATGGGCTCGGGCGCCACGGTGAACACTTTCTTCGGCATCACCACGATGATCATCTCGATCCCGACGGGCGCCAAGATCTTCAACTGGCTGTTCACCATGTACAAGGGCCGCATCCGCTTCACCGTGCCCATGCTGTGGACGGTGGGCTTCATGTGCACCTTCGCCATCGGCGGCATGACCGGCGTGCTGCTGGCCGTGCCCCCGGCCGACTTCGTGCTGCACAACTCGCTGTTCCTGATCGCGCACTTCCACAACGTCATCATCGGCGGCGTGGTGTTCGCGGTGTTCGCCGGCATCAACTACTGGTACCCCAAGGCCTTCGGCTACCGGCTCGACGAGTTCTGGGGCAAGTGCTCGTTCTGGTTCTGGCTGGTGGGCTTCTGGGTGGCGTTCACGCCGCTGTACATCCTGGGCCTGATGGGCGTGACGCGCCGCGTCAGCCACTTCGAGGACGCCTCGCTGCAGATCTGGTTCGTCATCGCCGCCTTCGGCGCCGCGCTGATCGCGCTGGGCATCGCCAGCTTCTTCATCCAGCTGTTCGTGAGCTACCGCAGGCGCGACGCGCTGCGCGACGTGACCGGCGACCCCTGGGACGGCCGCACGCTGGAGTGGGCCACCTCCTCGCCGCCGCCGCAGTACAACTTCGCCTTCACCCCGGTGGCGCACGAGATCGACGCCTGGTGGGACATGAAGAAGCACGGCTACCAGCGCCCGCTGGCGGGCTTCCAGCCCATCCACATGCCCGCCAACACGGGCGCGGGCATCGTGATCGCGGGCCTGTCCACGGTGTTCGGCTTCGCCATGATCTGGCACATGTGGCCGCTGGCGGCGGCCTCGTTCGCGGCCACCGTGCTGGCGTCGATCATCCACACCTTCAACTACCAGCGTGACTACCACATCCCGGCCGCCGAAGTGGCGGCCACGGAAGCCGCACGCACCCAGCAACTGGCAGCCGCCCATGTCTGATACACACGCCCTGACCACGCGCGCATACCACCTCGCGCACGAGCCCCACCCCGAGAACGGCACGGCCCTGGGCTTCTGGCTCTACCTGATGAGCGACTGCCTCATCTTCGCCGCGCTGTTCGCCACCTACGGCGTGCTGGGCCGCAGCTACGCCGGCGGCCCCACGGGCGCCGAACTGTTCGACCTGCCGCTGGTGGCGCTGAACACGGCCTTCCTGCTGCTGTCGTCCATCACCTTCGGCTTCGCCATGCTGCAAAAGCAGCAGAACAAGGTGGGCGGCACGCTGGCCTGGCTGGCCATCACCGGGCTGTTCGGCCTGTGCTTCCTGGGGCTGGAGCTGTACGAGTTCCACCACCTGATCCACCAGGGCGCGGGGCCGCAGCGCAGCGCCTTCCTGTCGGCCTTCTTCACCCTCGTGGCCACGCACGGGCTGCACGTCACCTTCGGCCTGGTCTGGCTGGTGGTGCTGATGGTGCAGATCGCCCGGCACGGCCTGATCCACGAGAACCAGCGGCGCCTGATGTGCCTGTCCATGTTCTGGCACTTCCTGGACGTGGTCTGGATCGGCGTCTTCACCTTTGTCTACCTGATGGGAGTGCTGTAAATGAGCGCCTCGCACACCCCCCCCCATGCGCATGACGCGCACCACCACGGCGGCCACCACCACGACGCCGGCCCGCACAGCACGCTGTCGGGCTACATGGTCGGCTTCGTGCTGTCGGTCATCCTCACCGCCATTCCGTTCTGGCTGGTGATGGGCAAGGTGATCGCCGACAAGGGCACCCTGGCCCTGGTGCTGGGTGCCTTCGCCGTGGCCCAGGTCCTGGTGCACATGGTCTGCTTCCTGCACATGAACGGCAAGGTCGAGGGCGGCTGGACGCTGCTGTCCACGCTGTTCACCGTGGTCTTCGTGGCCGTGGGCATCGCCGGCACGCTGTGGGTCATGTTCCACATGAATGCCAACATGATGCCCACCCACGCCCCCGGCCACGCCCACACGCCCGCCGCGGAGCAGCGCGCGCCCTGATGCCGCGCCAGCGCCCGCACCCGCCCTGGTTCCTGGCGCTGCTCGCGGCGCTGGGCCTGGCCCTGCTGCTGGGCTTTCTCGGCCTGGGCACCTGGCAGGTGCAGCGCCGCGCCTGGAAGCTCGACCTGATCGCGCGCGTGGCACAGCGCCTGCACGCGGCACCCTCTGCCCTGCCCCCCGCGGCGCAGTGGCCCGCCCTGGCGGTGGCGGATTACGAATACCTCCCCGTGCAGGCCGAGGGCCGCTGGCTCCCGGCCGACACGGTGCTCACCCAGGCCACGACGGCGCTGGGGGCCGGCTTCTGGGTGCTGACGCCGCTGCGGCTGGACAGCGGCGGCACCCTGCTGGTGAACCGCGGCTTCATTCCCCAGGCCCAGCGCGCGCAGTGGCAGCCCGACCCGACGCCGGCCAGCCCGCCGGTGCGCGTGCAGGGCCTGCTGCGCGCCAGCGAGCCCGGCGGCGGCTTCCTGCGCCGCAACGACCCGGCGCAGCAACGCTGGCACTCGCGCGACGTGGCGGCCATCGCCCAGGCGCGGGGCCTGGCGCAGACAGCGCCCTTCTTCCTCGACGCGGGCATCCCGGATGCCAGCCCCCCCGCGCCTGCCGAAGGCGCGCTGCCTGCGGGCCCCTGGCCCTACCCGGGGCTGACCGTGGTGCGCTTCTCCAACAGCCACCTGGCCTACGCCTTCACCTGGTATGGGCTTGCGTTGCTGACGGTGGTGGCGTGCGTGCTTGTGGCACGCTACGAGCTTCGGCTGCGCGCGGCCGCAGGCCTCCCTCCCCCCGATGCTGCCCAGCCCTGACCCTTCCTCTCCCACCCACCCCCTGCGTTCGGCCAACGCGCAGGCGGGCCTGACGAACCTCTACCAACTGGTCCAATGGCGCTGGCTGGCGCTGGCCGGGCAGGTGTTCGCCATCGCCGTGGCGCACTACGGCCTGGGCCTGCCGCTGCCGCTGGAGGAAATGCTCACCGTGGCGGCCTGCCTGGGCGCCTACAACGCCGTGAGCCTGCTGCGCTGGCGCACCGGGCGCGGCGTGCGCAACGTCGAGCTGTTCCTGGCCCTGCTGGTGGACGTGGCGGTGCTCACCGCGCAGCTCTACCTCAGCGGCGGCACCAGCAACCCGTTCGTCTTCCTGTACCTGCCGCAGATCGCCGTGGGCGCCATGCTGCTGCGCGGCAGCTACACCTGGTCCATCGTCGCCATCGCGGCGGCCTGCGTGGCCCTGCTGGCGCGCCACAACCTGCCGCTGCCCCTGGCGCTGGACATGCACCAGGGGCTGGCCAGCCCCTACGTGCTGGGCCTGCTGGTGTGCTTCGTGCTCAATGCGGTGCTGCTGGTGGTGTTCATCACGCGCATCAGCGGCAACCTGCGCCAGCGCGACGCGCGCCTGGCCGCCGCGCGCCAGCGCGCCGCCGAGGCCGGGCACATCGTGCGCATGGGCCTGCTGGCCTCGGGCGCGGCGCACGAGCTGGGCACGCCGCTGGCCACCATGGCGGTGATCCTGGGCGACTGGCGCCGCGACCCCGCCATCGCCGGCCAGCCCATCCTGCGCGACGACGTGGCCGAGATGCAGGCCCAGGTGCAGCGCTGCAAGCGCATCGTCAGCGGCATCCTGCTGTCGGCCGGCGAGGCGCGCGGCGAATCCTCGAACCAGACCACCGTCTGCCGCTTCCTCGATGCGCTGGCCCGGGACTGGCGCGCCACGCGCTCGGTGGCGTGCTTCGCCTACGACAACCAGGTGCGCGCCGACCGCCCCATGGTGGCCGATGCCACCCTGGAGCAAATGGTTTTCAATGTGCTGGACAATGCGCGCGACGCATCGCCGCACTGGGTCGGCATGGCCGCCTGGCAGGACGCGCAAGCCCTGCACATCCGCGTGCGCGACCGGGGGCCGGGCTTCGCACCCGCCATCCTGGCGCAG